>ERZ802819.141-NODE-141-length-46209-cov-9.66081_pt1 | contig 46209 bp, 46 predicted proteins | sample MGYA00345647_ERZ802819 | MGnify/ENA primary metagenome ERZ802819 (study PRJEB30503, sample SAMEA104212355) | marine metagenome | biome: Westerlies Biome; feature: [SRF] surface water layer (ENVO:00010504) within the epipelagic zone...; material: water...
CAGATAATCTTATTGATGATTTGTTTTCTAATGTTGAAACTTCAGATATTAAAAATATTGAAATTTCAAAAGAGATATTTAAGGAAAAAGTTTTAAATACCCCTGGAGCTTTAAAAAATTGGATATTCTTAACGGATAAAATAGAAATTGATGGAAAAAAATGGAAGAGTGAAAAAGCTATTTTTACTAATGATTTAATTGAATTAAAGCAAGTTAAGATAGAGATCAATTCACTTGAAGTTATCTCTAGAAAAGACCAATTAAGATTCAAGTCTTCTTTAAATTATTTAATTTTGGATGATAAGATTTCAGTTCCCTTCTGGTTTGGTGAAAGGACTTTGACGAAATCAGGAGAAAGTTTTTCTTTTGAAAATAGATGGAATATGGGTTATGACAATGTGGATAAAGATGGCTATTTCATTGGTAGAAAATTAAATTCAATAAATTTATTTGATGATTTTGTTCTTGATTTAGAACCACAATTCTTAATACAAAGATCACTTCAGGGGCATACCAAAAGTTTTGTAAGTAAGGGAGATTCAATAACTGCTGATAAGGTTAAGAGAGATGCATATTGGGAAGACTATTTTGGTTTTAATTCCCAAATTAAAGGAAAAATTAGTAATTGGAATTTGGAAATAGATAAGCAAATAAATTCTTTTGATCCTGATGAATCTCCAAATTCTTTACGAGTTAAGTCTAATTTAAGTAAAGAAATTTCTTTTTTAAACTCAAAATGGGATAAAAGTTTTTTTGGAGTTTTTAGAGATAGGGTTTGGAACGGATCGTTAGGTGAATCTGAAGTTTATACAGGCTATGGTTCCAAACTAGAAAAACAAAATACTTGGGAAGTTAATGGTATTACTAAATCTGAAACTTTATCTTTAGGGTTGGGTAATTTTAAAAGCGAAACTTTAAATAGTAAGAATCTGGTTACTAGTATCAAAGGTAGTTTATTTTATTCATTAGATCAAAAATTACCACTAAATGTTAATAAGGCTTCAAACAAATTTATTGATAGTTCGTTTAAATATATTTCTGAGCCAATAAACAAAGGGCTTAGTCTTAATACTAGTTTAGAATTATTTTATGCTTTTTATAAAAATGGCAATAATCAACAATACTTGGGTTTTGGTGCTGGACCTGAATTTATTTTAGGGGATTTACAAAAAAAATATTTTGACTATACGAGAATAAGTATATTACCTTTTTATAAGATAAAAAGTGGAGATAGTTTATTTAAATTTGATCAAATTGCTGATAAATTTACCTTAGATATTGCCTTTGACCAACAATTATTTGGACCACTTATTCTTAAAAGTAATGCTAGCCTAAATTTGGATAGTGATTCAAAAGATTATGGTGATTTTATAAATTCTAAAATCTCATTAAATTGGAAAAAAAGATCTTATGAATTTGGAATTTTTTATCAACCTCATAATGAAGCAGGAGGTATTTCTTTTACATTATTTGGCTTCGAATAGCTATTAGAAACTAGAATTAAAATTTATATAAGGTAAATCATTTAATTTGTTTTCAATTAAATCCTTATTTTCAAGTAGTTTTGAAGTAGCATCCCATTCTCCAGATAAAAACATTTTTTTTGAAGTTTCTTTTATTTCAAGATTAAATTTCAATTTTTCTCCTTTTGCAGTGGATTTGAAAAGATCAATCTCTAAGAATAAATTCTTAATATCCAGATATTTTTGGATTTCTTTTATCGATTCCTTTGGAAGAGTAAAGCATGGAATTCCAATTGCAATACAGTTACTATAAAAAATATCTGCAAAACTTTCTCCAATTATGGCTTTTATTCCCCATCTCATCAATGCTTGAGGAGCATGCTCTCTGCTTGAACCGCATCCAAAATTACTATTAACAATAAGTATTGAAGCTCCTTTATTAGTCTCTACATCAAAGGGGTGATTCCCTTTAAGAGTTTTGCGATCATCATCAAAAACAGATTTACCTAAGGAATCAAAATCAATACATTTAAGAAATCGAGCAGGAATTATTCTGTCGGTATCAATATCATCTCCAACTAATGATATACATTTCCCATTTATTTGAGAAAAGTTTCCTATTGGAGGTTTGAATTTGAAACTCATTTGTTAATAAAATCTCTTACGTCACTAACTTTTCCTGTAATTGAAGCAGCGGCAACCATTGCTGGACTCATTAGAAGCGTTCTTCCATTTGGAGAGCCTTGTCTCCCTTTGAAATTTCTATTGCTAGAACTGGCACTTACTTGATTCCCAATGAGTTTGTCTGAATTCATTGCTAAACACATTGAACAACCAGGCTCTCTCCACTGAAAACCTGCTTTTATAAATATTTTATCAAGACCTTCCTCTTTTGCTTCTTTTGCAACCTTCTCTGAGCCTGGAACTACAAAAGCTTTTATGTTTTTTGCTACTTTTTGATGTTCCAATACTTGAGCGGCAACTCTTAGGTCACTTATTCTTCCATTCGTACAACTCCCAATAAAACAAACATCAATGGGGGTATTCTTAATTGATTGTCCAGGTTTGAAACCCATATATTCATATGCCTCTCCAGCAATAAATTGGTCGTTTGGATCTATCTCGTTTAATGAAGGAATTTTTTGATTTACGCCGATACTTTGTCCAGGCGTAATACCCCAGGTAATAGTTGGTTCTACTTTAGAGGCATCTAGCTTGAATACATCATCATAAATACAATTATCACTACTTTCTAATGATTTCCACCAATTAACAGCCTTTTTCCAATTTTCATTTTTAGGCGAGCATAATTTATCCTTCATATAAGTATAGGTTTTTTCATCAGGATTTATGTAACCGCATCTTGCTCCTCCTTCAATGGACATATTGCATATAGTCATCCTTTCTTCCATTGATAATGCACTTATGGCAGGACCTGCAAATTCATAGGCATAACCTACTCCTGCTTTTACTCCGAGTTGATTAATTATATGTAGTACTAAATCTTTAGCATAAATTCCATTTGATAATTTATTTTCACACCAAATTTGTCTGACTTTGAGCTTATTCATAGCTATGGTTTGACTAGCAAGTACATCTCTTACTTGGCTAGTACCAATACCAAAAGCAATTGATCCAAAGGCTCCGTGAGTTGATGTATGAGAATCTCCACAAGCAATAGTCATGCCTGGTTGGGTTAAACCAAGTTCAGGAGCTACTACATGCACTATTCCTTGATTACCACTTCCAATATTAAAAAATTTAATTTTGTGCTCGATACAGTTCTTTTCTAGAGTGTCGATCATTTGTTCTGCCAGATTATCTTTGAAAGGCCTGCTTTGATTATCTGTTGGCACAATATGATCAACTGTAGCTACAGTTCTTTGGGGGAATTTTACTTTTAAATTTTTATCTTTTAAAGCTCCGAATGCTTGCGGGCTAGTAACTTCATGAATAAGGTGCAGACCGATTAAGATTTGATCTGAGCCACCAGGAAGATTTGCAACTTTGTGTAAATCCCACACTTTATCAAATAAGGTATCTTGACTCAATTTGCAAAAAAGTTACTTACTACTAGATAATAAGATTAATCTAAGGCTGTTTAAACACACATTTACACTTAGTCTTTGAATTTCAATTCTATTTCTTGTTGAGCTAAATATTTTTTTAATATTGGTCATGTGACCATTTGGTCCTGCAATTGAGATATAAACTAATCCAACAGGCTTCTCTTTATTACCTCCTCCTGGACCGGCAATGCCACTAATTGCGATAGACCAATCTGAATTTAGTTTTTCTTTTGCATTAATTGCCATAGTTTCTGCAACCTCTTCAGAAACAGCACCAAATTTTTTTATAAGATTTTCTGGAACATTTAATAATGATTCTTTAAGGTTATTACTGTAAGAAATAATACTGCCTTTAAATACTTGTGATGAGCCTGGTATTGATGTGATTGAAGAGGAGAGAAGACCTCCGGAACAGGATTCTGCAAAAACCAGAGATTCTTTTCTTTTTATTAATTCCTTTATTAATACGCTTGATAAATTATCATCGTTTTCACCAAAAATAAATTCGGAAAACTCTTTTTTCAATTTTTCTTTAATTGGGTTAATTATATTTTTTGCTTCTGATTCATTTTTAGCTCTTGCTGTTAGTCTGAGCTTAACTTCTCCTAAGTTAGCGTATGGCGCGACAGTAGGGTTTTTTAGTTTTAGAAGATTATCAATCTTTTCTGAAATAGTAGACTCTCCTATACCAGAAAATTTAAGAGTATTTGAAAAAAATATATAACCATCTGAAAAATTATTTTTAATATAATTAACTGCAGTTTCTTTCCACATTTCTTTCATTTCACTTGGCACTCCTGGAAAAGTCAGGATGGTAAATCCCTCAATTGGTTTCCATATCATGCCAGGAGCAGTGCCTCTAGGATTATTAATTATTTGAGCATCTTTTGGAAAAAAACATTGTTTTTTTAAACTAGACTTATTGAGATTTGAACCTGAAATTGAAAGCTTTTTTTTTATTTGATCCCATAAATATTCTCTTTCAGAAAGAGTTGCATTAAAAGATTTAGCTATTGCCTCAGTAGTTAAGTCATCTGGAGTAGGTCCTAGACCACCTGTAGTAATTAATAAATTACTTCTTGAAGATATTTCTTTAATTAGTTTAGTAATCCTTTCAGAATTATCTCCAACAGTTGACTGTCTAAAATGATTTAGTCCTAAAGTTGATAACTCCTCAGAAATCCATTGAGCGTTAGTATTTACTATATTTCCTAAAAGTAACTCAGTTCCTATAGAAAGAATTTCAACCCCTTTACAGTTAGGATCATTTGATTGATGCTTCAAGTTTGAATTCATAAAGAGGAAAACGATTACATAAAGTTAATACCCTTTCCTTGCATTTTTTTTCTATTAATAAATCATCTGGATTGAGTAATCTATCAGCAATAATTTCACCAACTTCAACAAAAGCATCATCATTAAAACCTCTAGTAGTTAAAGCTGCAGTTCCCAATCTTAACCCACTTGTTACAAAAGGTGATTCGGGATCAAACGGGACAGTATTTTTATTTGCTGTAATGTTAACTTCACTTACAAGTAAGTCAGCAACTTTACCAGTCATATTAATACTTCTTAAGTCAAGCAATACAATATGATTATCAGTACCTCCACTAACAATATCTATTCCTCTTTTAATTAAAGTTGAAGACAAAACTTTTGCATTATTGATAACCTGTTTTGAGTAATTAATAAAGTTGGGCTGTAAAGCTTCTCCAAAGGCAACAGCTTTAGCTGCGATAATATGTTCTAAAGGCCCACCCTGAGTTCCAGGGAACACAGATTTATCAAATTTCTTTCCAAATTCCTTATCTTTACATAAAATTAATCCTCCTCTTGGACCTCTCAATGTCTTATGTGTTGTCGTAGTTACCACATCACAATAAGGAATTGGATTAGGGTGTAGTTTGGTTGCTACAAGTCCTGCAATATGAGCAATATCAGCCATTAAAAAAGCTCCAACTTCATCAGCGATTCTTCTGAACGACTCGAAATCAATTTTTCTTGGATAAGCAGAATATCCACAAATAATTAGTTTTGGTTTTGTAGCTAATGCAATATCTCTAATTTCTTTAAAATTCAATTTATTAGTTTCTTTATCAACTCCATAGTGAACAGCATTGAACCACTTTCCGCTCATATTGACTGGGGATCCGTGGGTTAAATGTCCTCCATGCGATAGATCCATTCCTAATATAGTGTCACCAGGTTTAAGTAAACTTAGAAAAACAGCTGCATTTGCTTGTGCTCCACTATGGGGTTGAACATTGGCCCAGTCTGCATCAAAAAGTTGTTTTGCTCTTTCGATTGCTAGTTCTTCTATCTCATCTACAAATTCACAACCACCGTAATATCTTTTTTGTGGAAGACCTTCAGCGTATTTATTTGTTAAAACCGAACCCTGAGCCTGCATTACAGCCATTGATGCAAAATTCTCACTAGCGATCAATTCAAGATGCGTTTCTTGTCTATTTTTTTCGGAATTAATTAAGTTGGATATGATTGGATCACTTTCTTTAAGATTTTGAAGAATATTCATTAAAATAAAGGGAACTTTAAATTAAATATAGACGATATTTTGAAAGAAAATGTAAAAAAATTATTTCATAATTTTTAACGCGCCTGGAGAGATTCGAACTCCCGACACCCTGATCCGTAGTCAGGTGCTCTAATCCACTGAGCTACAGGCGCATATTTATGTAATATCTCTGGTCCTGGGTCTCTTAGTCAACAAGATTTCAGTTAAACTATTCAATATTAACAATCTAAATTCATAATTATGCCGATTAAATGGTATGGCAATGGTGATTCAGAAGACCCTATTTACAAACATTTTTCCAGAATAGTAAATTTTGTAATTCATTGTATGGTATTCACTGCAGTCGTAAGTGGAACTTGGCTTTTTAAAGAGATTAAACATGACTTAGCTTTTTTTAATAATTTTGCAATTGTATGGGCAGTCATTCTCTCATCGCATTTACTTTTTGTATTTATAAAAAAACCTAAGGATTATAAAAAACAATCAACTTAAGTTTTTATTATGAATTCTCAGATGCAAATCAGTGATCTAGAAAATATTATTTCAGAAAAAATTTTTATAAAAATAGAAAAATGGAATCTGTATCTTGGAGATGCTGGTTTAGCTAGAAATCTTGCTTTGGAATGTATTAGTAATTTAGATAAAGGTAGTCAGCAGGCTGCAAAATTAGGCTTAGAAGCTATTAAGGTAAAAATTGGAGATGGAAATCAAACAATTCTTTTGTCTAAGTTGATAACTGCATCACAAATTTGTGATTTAGAGGAAATACTTGATAATTTATGATTCTTAATCATATTTTGATTAGTGGATTTAATTTATTAACCCCGAATAACTTGGTTATCGAAAAATAAATAATCAAAAAAGCCAACAATCCCATAACTAATATAAATAGCTCCCAAAAGTTCGAATTTAATACATTTATATCCTTGATAACTGCATAACAAATTGTGCTTGTAATAGAGCAGGCTAATGAAATAAGAACAAATTTTTTAAATAAAATAATTTTAGGGATTTTGATTCCATAAGTATTAAAGTTTGAAGTAAGAAAAATACAAATAATTAAGTTAACTATTCCTGAAGAAAGGATTATACCTATAACACCAAAATTATAAGGAGATAAGTTTCCATAATTAATAGTTGGAGCTCCTACTAGAAACCAATCGAAAAAAATATTTAGTATTATTCCAGCAAAAGATAATTGAAAGGGTAACTTTGGGTTCTCAATTGCATAATAAGCTCTAACTAATAAATCTCTGTAGAGATAAAAGGGAATTCCAACAGCATAGGCAATTAAAATATTTTTTACTAAAAATACGGCTTCGGAATTAAAAGCCCCTCTTTGAAAAATAAATTGCACTAATTGATTATTAAATGTGATAAAAAAACCAGTCAAAAAAATAGTTGTTAAAAAACAATATTCTATTCCTGAGATTAAACTTTTTTCTAAGTTTCTATTCTCTTGCTTACTATTGAATTTTGAAAACTTTGGGAGTAGTGGCAATATCAAAGCGTTTGATAAAACTCCAAGTGGAGCTTGTATAAGAAAATTGCCGTAGGCTAATCCCGATGCGGCACCTTGAAAGCTTGAAGCAAAAAACATATCAACAAAAACATTAATTTGCCCTAAACCTGATGAAATTGTTGCAGGAGCGATTAATTTGAAGATTCTTTTTTCTTCATTTTTAAATAAATGCCAAGCCGAATTAAATCTAAATAAGCCGATCTTATTGATTTCCCAGCACTGAACAGCAAATTGTATACAAGTACCTGTTAAGGTCGCTTTGGCTAGTAATCCTGAATAAAACAAATAATTAGAATTTGTATTTTGATGACTAAAGATCCAACTGGCTGAAATAAATAAAATTGTTGTCAGACTTGTTAAAGCTGGACTTATGCTAGATATGAAAAATTTATTTCTTGAATTTAAAGCTCCAAAACTCAACCCTATAAAAGCAGAAAGAGGAATACAAGGAGTTAAGATTTTTAATTGATAAGTTGCGATAGATTTAGCTTCATCACTTAAATTTGGGGCTATAAAGTTTATTAGAAAACCTGAATTAAAATATACAACTACTCCTAGAATAAAAAATAACAAACTTAGTTTAATAATTACTTTTGTTAATACGAGGCCCCCCTCTCTACTCTTAAGTGGAGTTAGTACTGCTACAACTGCATTATGTAATGGGCCATTAATTCCACCAATAATAATGAGTAAAAAACCTGGAATTATGTAGGCGTAGTTATAGGCGTCGTATGTTATTCCAATTCCAAAGGCTGCAGCGATAAATATTTGTCTTATAAAACCCGCAACTTTACTTAGAGATGTGGCAAACGAAATTGAAGCCACATTATTTTTAAAATATGAATGCATTTGATATTGAGTTAAATCTTTTCAAGAAGATTTAGATTCCATTATATTTTGTTTCTAATCTAGTTCACACTTTATGAATGATCGAATAATTGAATTTGAACCATTAATTGAAGGTATTTTAATTAAAAGATATAAAAGATTTCTCGCTGATATTCAGATTGCAAATGGAGAAATAGTTACTGCCCATTGTGCTAATACAGGCCCGATGAAGGGTCTTTTAAACGAAGGAGCTAAAGTAAGAATTAGCTTTTCTTCATCAACTACAAGAAAGCTACCTTGGACTTGGGAACAAGTAAAAGTAATAGGAAGTGATAACAAAGAGGTTTGGGTTGGGATAAATACATTATTTGCAAATAAATTGATTAGAAAAGTTCTTGAACAAAACCTATTCAAAGATAAACTCGGGGAGATAGCTAAAATCAAGTCTGAAGTACCTTATGGCAAAGATAAAAAAAGTAGAATTGATTTTCTTTTAACTCCAAAATCTTCAAATCCTGATAATCGTAACATTTATGTTGAGGTTAAAAATACTACTTGGACAAAAAATAATGTAGCTCTTTTCCCTGATACGGAGACGAAAAGAGGACAAAAACATTTAATAGAATTAAAAGGCTTAATTCCTGAAAGTAAAAGTGTTTTAGTTCCTTGCATTACAAGAAAAGATATAGATTATTTTGCCCCTGGAGATGAATCAGATCCATTGTATGGATTGCTTTTTCGAGAATCAATTAGTGCAGGTATGTTACTGATGCCATGCTGTTTTGAGTTTCATTCAGATCATGTAGCTTGGAAAGGATTTAAACCCTTAAAATTAAATTAATTTTTTGGGATTTTTAAGTTGATTTAGAAAAAATACCTAGATTTAACAAAGATTTTTTGAGATGCAACAATTAAATTGGTATAAACGACTACTAGACATACATAAGTTTTCTGAGCAAAATTATATATGAAAGGAAACAGGAACCCCTGTTTTTTTGCAGACTAATTTTTTATTTATGACCACTGCTTTGCAAACGCCTCAAAGGCGCTCTAGGTCCAAGCTTCAAGATGCAAGTCTTGTTAATGGACCTATGCTCCTTTTGAGGAGTATTCGTGGGTTCAGTTCAAATCGCTCAATGTTGTGGCTTGCAACTGTCCCTCTAGCTTTGTTTGGTTTAGGTATCTTTAATCTTTCAGCTCACGCAGCTGATTTACCTGAGTTGAATGCAGCTTTTCTAGCTAACAATTTATGGCTTTTGATCGCTACAATTTTAGTGATCTTCATGAACGCCGGTTTCGCTATGGTTGAAGCGGGTATGTGTCGGTCTAAAAACGCCGTCAACATTCTTGCTAAAAACCTTTTCGTATTTGCTTTAGCTGTAACCTCTTATTGGTTTATTGGCTACTCATTAATGTACGGAGGAAGTGTTGCTGACGGATGGCTATATTTTGGAGGCTTATTTTTTGATCCCACAGTAACAGCCGATATGGTTACTGATGCTGGATTAGTTCCAACAGTTGATTTCTTATTCCAGTCTGCTTTTGCAGGTACTGCAGCAACTATCGTTTCTGGTCTTGTTGCTGAAAGAGTTAAATTTGGTGAATTTGTTGTTTTTGCGATTGTATTAACAGCATTTATTTATCCAATTGCTGGTAGCTGGAAATGGAATGGTGGTTGGCTTGATTCTCTTGGTTTCGTTGACTTTGCAGGTTCTTCAATTGTTCACTCAGTTGGAGCATGGGCAGGTTTAGTGGGGGCTATGCTCCTAGGACCAAGAATCGGTAAATACTCCGATGGAAAGCCACAGGCTATGCCTGGTCACAATATGGCTATTGCTACTTTAGGTGCTTTAATTCTATGGATAGGTTGGTACGGATTTAATCCTGGTTCTCAACTTGCTATGGATCAATGGGTTCCATATGTCGCTGTAACTACTACTCTTGCAGCTGCAGCTGGGGCTATTGGAGCAACTATTGTTTCTACTTTAACTTCCGGAAAGCCAGATCTTACTATGATCATTAACGGTATTCTTGCTGGTTTGGTAAGTATTACTGCAGGTTGTGGTGACATGACTCTTGCGGGAGCTTGGTTCGCTGGACTAGTTGGCGGTATTATCGTTGTATTCTCCGTTGCAGCACTTGATGCAGCTGAAATTGACGATCCTGTTGGTGCATTCTCTGTTCACGGAGTTTGTGGTGTATGGGGTACCCTCGTTATTGGTCTTTGGGGAACTGCAGTTCAAGGAGATGGAGCAGGTATGGGTTTGTTCAATGGTGGTGGTATTAATCTACTTCTTGTTCAAGCTCTTGGTGCAGCAGCTTATGCTATCTGGACACTAGTTACTTGCTGGATCGCTTGGTCTATCATCGGAGGATTATTCGGAGGAATTCGTGTATCTGAAGAAGAAGAGACTCAAGGTTTAGATATTTCAGAGCATGGTATGGAATCATATCCAGACTTTGCATCTGCTAAATAAACTAAATTTAAGTAAATTAAAGAAATCTGACTTATGTCAGGTTTCTTTTTTTTGCAATAAATTATTAAAAATGTTGTAATATCAAAAATATGGACACTCAAGCTTTTAGAAGATCTCTTCATCATTCGGACAGATATAACCGAAGAGGTTTTGACTCTCCTACTAAAAGAGCCCAAGCTTTAGAAGAAGCTTACCAAAGTGATTTAATCACCTCAATTAGAAATAATAGTTTTACATATAAAAAAGGGAGATTAAATATAAAATTAGCCCAGGCATTTGGTTTTTGTTGGGGAGTTGAAAGAGCTGTTGCAATGGCCTATGAAACTAGAAGACATTATCCTAATGAGAATATTTGGATAACAAACGAAATAATTCATAATCCCTCAGTTAATGATCATTTAAGAAAAATGAATGTTAAATTCATTTCAGCAAAAAATGGTATTAAGGATTTTTCTTTGGTTTCAGATGGAGATGTGGTTATCTTGCCAGCTTTTGGTGCTACTGTTCAAGAAATGAAACTTCTTCATGAAAAAGGTTGTCATATTATTGATACAACGTGCCCTTGGGTTTCAAAGGTGTGGCATACGGTAGAAAAACATAAAAAACATACTTTTACATCTATTATTCACGGTAAATTTAAGCATGAAGAAACTCTTGCTACTAGTTCATTTGCGGATAAATATCTTGTAGTACTTAATCTTGAGGAGGCAAATTATGTCTCAGAATATATTCTTGGTAGAGGGAATAAAAATCATTTTCTTAATAAATTTGCTCAGGCTTTTTCCCATGGATTTGATCCAGATAATGATTTAGATAGAGTTGGAGTTGCTAATCAAACAACGATGTTAAAAAGCGAAACAGAGGAGATAGGAAAAGTTTTTGAAAAAACAATGCTGCATAAATTTGGTCCAGAAAAATTAAATAGTCACTTTTTAGCTTTCAATACTATTTGTGATGCTACAGAAGAAAGACAAGATGCGATGTTTTCATTAGTTGATGAAGATTTAGATATCCTTGTGGTAATTGGTGGATATAATTCTTCAAATACAACTCACTTGCAAGAGATAGCTATAAATAAAAATATTTCTTCTTTTCATATTGATACACCTGAAAGGATTTCAGTTAAGGAAAATTCTATTCTCCATAAACCACTTAAATCTGAAATGGTTTTGAAAAAGAATTTTATTCCTGAGGGAGAAATTAAAGTAGGTATTACTTCTGGAGCTTCTACTCCAGATAAGATAGTCGCTGATGTTATTGAAAAGTTAATTGCTATTACTAAGTAAATATTAATTTTTCTGCATAATTTTTAACTTTATTAAATACATATCACCAAAAGATCCTCGTTATTATCTAGAATAACCAAAAGTAATTTGGAAGTATGGAAGACACAACACAATCTAATCGAGATCAAACAGCTAAAATGAATGCTTCAAAGGCTCCTCAAAAGGTGGAAGTTGTTGTAGCTAATCCCTCTACGAATTCAGAGGTCAATATATTAGGTGAATTATCAATATTTATTTTAAGGATTGGTTTTAGTGTTTTGATGATTCATCATGGCTTGGAAAAGCTTCAAGATCCTCAAGGCTTTGGAGAATTTGTTGTAGGTAAATATTTCCCATTCTTACCAGGAGATCCTGTCCTCTGGACGTATGGAGCCGCTATTACTCAATTAGTTTGCCCATTAGGATTAGCATTAGGAATTTTTGCAAGACTTAGCTCTCTTGGACTTTTCTCTACGATGGCATTTGCTGTTTATTTTCACCTTTTAGATACAGGTTTAGAGGGGTTTCCATTAGCAGTAGTTGAAGGTCATAATTATGCTTTTGAACTTTCATTCATATACGGAGCTATCTCTCTTTATTTCTTATGTGCAGGACCAGGAAGATTAGCACTTCTTCGTAAGACAAATAAAATCACTTATTATCCAAAATCAAATTGATTTAGTGCAGAAAATGCCTCTTCTTTGTAAATACCATAGAAATACCTTTTAGATTGCACATTTCAATACTTTCTTCATCCCTTATACTTCCCCCTGGTTGAATAATTGAACTTATTCCATATTCATTAGCAAGCTCTACTGTATCTGCAAATGGGAAGAAACCATCGCTTGCTAAAACGCCTCCTTTACCATTCTCTTTAGCAGCTTGCAAAGCTATTTTTGAAGCCCCAACCCTGTTCATTTGTCCAGCTCCTATGCCAAGAGTTTGTTGATCTTTTGCAATCACAATGGCATTTGATTTAACGTGTTTGCAAATTTTCCAGGCAAAACTCAAATCTAAATAATCTTGAGTACTTGGAATTTTTTTAGTAACTGGAATCCAACTTTCACTTTTTTCTTCATTATTATCAGTATCTTGAACGAGTAATCCTCCCATTATTGATTTAGTAGAAGTTTGGTTCTTTTTTGGGATTTGATCTTTTGAAAATTTTAAAATTCTTAAATTCTTTTTGATTTTTAAAATTTCTAAAGCCTCTGCATCAAAAGATGGAGCTACGACACATTCTAAGAAAATATCTTTGAGTTTAATTGCGGTTTCACTATCTACATTTGAATTAAAAGCAACTATTCCTCCAAATGCACTAACTGAGTCACATTTCAAAGCATTCAAAAATGCTTGAGAGGCTGTATTACTAATAGAAGCACCACAAGGATTATTATGTTTTAAAATGACAGTTCCAAATGTGTCTGTTATAGGTTCATCTTTTCCTTCATAGCCAAATTCTAAAATTGTTGAAAGTGCCGACTCAAGATCCAATAGATTGTTATAACTTAACTCTTTCCCTTGTAACTGTTCTGCTGAGTTCCATCCAATATTATTTAAACCATACCAAAAAGCTTTTTGATGAGGATTCTCCCCATATCTTAAGGTTTTGATTAGTGGATAAGATTCAATATATTTGGAAGATTGTAAACCTCTTTCTTTTCTTATCCAATTAGATATCGCAGTGTCATAGTCAGCTGTATGTTGAAAAGCTTCAAGTGCTAATTTTGCTTTATATGTTGCTTTTAACTCCCCTTTTTTACTCTCTTCAAGAAATTCTTGATATTGACTAGGATCGACTAAAACGGAAACGTCTTTATGATTTTTAGCCGCAGAACGAATCATTGATGGTCCTCCGATATCAATATTTTCAATAGCATCTTCCCATTTAGATCCCTTCTCAACAGTTTTCTTAAAAGGATATAAATTGACAACTACTAATTCAATTAGTTCAAGATCGTAAGCTTCTATATCTTTTTTATGTTCCTCATCTGTTCTTTTAGCTAATATTCCTCCGTGAATTTTCGGATGTAAGGTTTTAACTCTTCCTCCAAGTATTTCTGGAGAATTAGTAAAATCTGCGACTTTAATAACTGGAATTTTTGCCTCCATTAGATGTTTAGCAGTGCCTCCACTTGATAGAATTTTATAATTAAATTTTTCTACCAATTCTTTACAAAATGGGATTATATTTTTTTTATCCGAGACACTTACAAGAGCTAATGGTGACATTATTGAAAAGTTTGCTTACTTAAGAATATAAACATGAAATATGATATTGATCATGAATTTGTCGGGATTAGTTCTCAAACCGCAACTCATAGAATAATTTTGCTACATGGCTGGGGAGCCGATGCAGATGACCTTTTAACACTTGGAAAGGAGATTATAGAAAAAATAAATCTTGATTTTGAGGTAATTTCTTTGAGGGCTTCTGGATTACATCCAAGTGGTCAGGGAAGACAGTGGTATCAATTGTACCCTCATGATTGGGAGGGGGCTGAGGTTGAAGTAAATAAACTTTTAGCTACATTAAAAAAATTTGATACTGATCAGATTTCAATAGGAAATACAATTTTGTTGGGTTTTTCTCAGGGGGCAGCTATGGCAATTGATGCAGGATTTAAATTAAAATTAGGATTAATAGTTGCTTGTAGTGGTTATCCCCACCCAAACTGGGCTCCAGGAGAAAAATGCCCACCATTAGTTATTAGTCATGGTTTATTTGATGACGTGGTGCCTATAGATGCTTCAAGAATTATTCATGAAACGGTAAAAAGTAAGTCTTCTAAATTTTGCGAATTAATAGAATTTAATGGATCCCATCAAATTGATCCAAATTTAATTGATTTTATAAGTTCAAATATAAATAATTTTTTTTAAACGAAAGCATATTCGTATTCTTCAATCTCTTCCCAATCATCTGCAGTAAGTTCTAGACCTTCAAATATTTTTTCTTCACCAATTCCCTCAACTACGACTTTTAGTGATGGAAATAGAAAATGATTTTCTTCAGCATATTGGGCGCTAAATAAACCTTTTTCACCCCAAAAAAACCTATCAGTGGTATGTTCATTTCTTCGAACATTGAAAACTGAAGGGGCAGACAAAGCATTTTCAGCTATAAATCTTCTTGCAGCTGTAACTGGTTTATGTTTGCCAGTTTCGATATGATAAATAGGTACATGTGCCATTACTCTTTGGCCAGCCAACCTTCTTCTGCTGATTCTTTTTCTCTTTTTTGACATTGATTGGTACTCCTAGAATTATTAATGAGATTAGTCTTATTTATTTTTACTAATCTTATATCTGTGATTTTGAATTCACTTAAATTACATAGAGGACCCATCAACCCCTGATGTAGCTTAAAATATGATTAAATGTTCATATTTAAGGCTGGCTAAAGTCAGACCTCTTTATATATCTTAATACTTTTTTCATATTTTACAAGTCCTTTTTCAGATTTTTTTTTAAATTTCACTAATTATGAAGCTCTCAAAAAAATTTGAAGAATTAATCATAAAACAGCTAGAGAGCTTTGGTTGCTCAATGGGGGTGACTCATTTGGTTATGTATCTTGCTTCAACGGAGCAAGGAACTAAAGCATCTTTTGAAATGATTGGTCAATGGCCACAAATTGATAGGCTTCTGATATCAGTAGAAGATGATCCTTCACTAAAAGTTTCTTCTCCTAATAGAAGATGGTACCCGCTTCAAGAAAACGATATCCTACTTGGTGTCCTTAGGGTAGAAACTGATTTAAAAGAAGGGAATTGGCCAGTATCTCTTGACTCTAGATTAAAAGCACTTTCACTATCTTTAGCTAAATGCGTTTCTATCGAATTAGAACGTCAAAATAAAAATGAAGAAATTAATTATTTAAAAAATCAGGTCAATGTCATAATCCATCAATTGAGAAATCCATTGGCTGCTCTTAGGACATATGCAAAATTACTAATAAAAAGACTTGGTTCAGATGATGACTCTATTGAAATAGTCGAACGCATGATAACAGAGCAAAAACAAATTAATAATTATATGGACTCTTTTGCTCAATTAAATTCAGCTATTAAACTTCCTCTAGAAATTGGAGAGGAAAGATTATTATTACCACCAAATTTAGATAACAAAAAGCTAATAACTGTTCAGAGTTTATTGAGGCCAATTTTAGAAAGGGGTCAAGCTAATGCGAACTTAGAGAATAGAGATTGGACAGAACCTTCTCTTTGGCCAGATTGGACTTTATCGCCATTAAAGGCTAAATATGCTGTAATTGCTGAAATTGTGGCTAATTTATTAGAAAATGCGTTTAAATACGCCCAAAAAGATGCTGAGATTGGACTCACCATTATGAGTAAAGGTCTGTGCATATTTGATGATGGTAAAAAAATAACCAAAATTGAAAATGAGAAAATTTTTCAAAAAGGCTTTCGAGGATCTGCGGCTAAGAAGAAGGATGGTACTGGTGTTGGACTTTTTTTAGCGAGGAAATTAGCAAAACAAATTGGTGGAGAGTTGAGATTGCTTGAAAACTCCTCAATTAATGATGTAAAGGAATTAAAAAGTCTTAAGAAGAAGAATATTTTCTATTTAGAACTTCCTATAAAAGAATTGCATTCATAAATAACATTGTAGTTTCTACTAGTACAACACTCGCACCACAAGCATCTCCATTGAAGCCTCCAATTTTATTCCCAAGTATGTTTGGAATAGAATAACTAAAAAAAATACCAATTAAAATTAGAAATAAAAATTTAATTAATATTGCTTGGGATGTAATTGAAACAAATTGGTATGCGATGAAAATTAAAAGAAAAACAATGGAAATCAAAGATTCTTTTTTAAATCCATTCCAAAACTGTTTGTGACTAATAGATTTTTTCTTGTAACTCCTATATTTAAACTTTTCTATAAAAAATAAATTTGAAAATCTTCCCCAAAATAAGCATATTGGCAAAACAATAATTATTTGGTTTTGAATTTTGAGTATGCAAGCAATCTGAATTAAAGTTATAAAAAATAAAGATTGAACACCAAAGGATCCAACTTTACTGTCTTTCATAGCTTTTAAACGTTTCTTTTTACCCGCGAAAATACCATCGAAAGTATCCATTAAACCATCGATGTGTAGACCTCCTGTAATTAAATATCCTGAAGCTAAACAGATTAAAGTAGATGCATAAATAGACCAAGAGTTTACGCTTAAAAAAATAAAAATATAACTCTGTATTGTTCCAATAAAAAATCCCAAAGGCGGCGCAAATTGTGCAATATTTTTAAATTCGGGATTAATTAAAGGTATCTTTGGAAATGTCGTATAGAAAATCCAAGATCCAGCTAAATTTTTTATTAAATATTTTTTGATGAGATAAAAATAGATTCAATATTAAATAATAGGGTAGATTATTAAAAAAGGATCAAAAAATTTTATAAATTATCGTGTTTGAATTTGAAATTAAATCGAATTGTAGTAATACAGAGGCAAGAACTGGTATATTTCATACCCCAAATGGTCAGGTAAACACTCCAAGATTTATGCCTGTGGGTACTTTGGCAACGGTTAAAGGAATTTCATCTAAGCAGTTAATCTCTACAGGATCGGAAATGATTCTTTCGAATACCTTTCATCTTCATCTGCAACCTGGAGAAAAACTAGTTAAAGAATCTGGTGGAATTCATAAGTTTATGAATTGGGATAAACCTATTCTTACTGATTCAGGTGGATATCAAGTTTTTAGTTTGGCCAAATTAAATAATATTTCTGATAAAGGTGTGGAATTTAAAAATCCAAGAGATGGTAGTCATGTATTTTTATCACCTGAAAAAGTAATGCAGATTCAAATGGATCTTGGTTCTGATGTTGCTATGGCTTTTGATCATTGTCCTCCGCACACAGCTAACGAAAATGATATTGAGGACTCTTTACAAAGAACTCATTCATGGTTGCAAAAATGTGTTGAGACTCATCAGAAATCAAATCAAGCATTATTTGGAATAGTTCAAGGTGGTAAGTATCCAAGATTAAGAGAACATAGCGCAAAATTTACAAGTTCTTTTGATCTACCTGGAATAGCGGTAGGAGGTGTCAGTGTTGGAGAGGCAGTCGAAGAAATACATAGTGTAATTAATTACGTCCCGAAATTCTTACCAATAAATAAACCAAGATATTTAATGGGAATTGGCTCTCTAAGAGAAATTTCTTTAGCTGTTGCAAAAGGATTCGATATATTTGACTGTGTTTTGCCTACAAGACTGGGAAGACATGGGACTGCATTTTTTAACGATGAAAGATGGAATATACGTAATGCCCGCTTTAAAAATGATTTTTCTCCAATAGATAAAACTTGTAAATGTGAAACTTGTAAATCGTACTCTCGTGCTTACTTACATCATTTAGTAAGAAATGATGAAATATTAGGCCTAACGCTTATAAGCCTACATAATATTTCTCATCTAATTCGATTTACAAATGCAATTTCTGCTGCAATTAAAGATAATTGTTTTACAATAGATTTCGCTCCATGGAAAAGATCCTCTATTGCTCACCATACGTGGTAACGTCTTAACATAATTAATTAATTTATTAAGAAGGTGCTCACTCTTTTAAATACATTCGCTGAATTGCCTGAAGCATATAAGGCTTTCGCTCCAACCGTTGACGTTCTTCCTTTAATACCTTTATTTTTCTTTTTATTAGTTTTTGTTTGGCAAGCTGCAGTAGGGTTTAAATAAAATCTATTTATGATTCAGAAGGGTATTTCAAGGGATATTGCATCACCAGAGTTTTCTACTGCACATTCAATAAAATCTGCAATTTTTAACGCTCTTGAGGCTTGTTCTCCATCAACTTCTGGGGATTCTTTACCTTGTACGCACTTAAGAAAATGTTCTAATTCTGCATATAAAGGTTCGATAGAGGTTGTGCTTACTTCTTCAACATAACCATCATTTCGATAAACTAATTCTCCATGCTCTGCTGTATAGGATTCATGAGCTTTTCTATGGATTTGTAGAGAATGATTTAAGAAGTCTGTTTCAACTAGACCATTTTGGCAATGTGCGCTTAAATTCCTAATTTTTTTATGACTCATTTTGCTGGCAGTTAAGCTTGCAATAATATTATTCTTGAAAACCAAAGTAGCATTTACATAATCTATTAAGCCATCACTATTTCTTCCTCCGACGGCGGCTAATTTCTGTATCTTTGAATTAACTAATTCAAGCACTAGATCAATATCATGAATCATTAAATCCATAACTACTGACACATCATTTGCTCTGTCAGCATGAGGACTGTGCCTTCTTGCTTCTAAAACAACAATATCTTCATTTTGAACTATTTTATTTAACTCCCTAAAAGCAGGGTTAAATCTTTCAATATGTCCAACTTGTAGAAGACAGTTACTAATTTTAGAGGCATTTATTAAAGATTTAGCCTCTAGCTCATTAGCTGCAATAGGTTTTTCAATAAGAACATTAACACCTGCCTTAAGACAATCTAGGCCTACTTTGTGATGGAGAAGTGTAGGGACAGCAATACAAATTGCATCCACTTTAGAAATAAGATCATGATAATCTTTAAACCACTCACATTGAAATTGCTCTACTGCTAATTTACCTCTGCTTTCATCTGGATCGGCAACTCCAACTAAATCTGCATCTTTTAGCAAACTAAGCACTCGAGCATGATGCCAGCCCATATTTCCTATACCGATTACTCCAACCTTTACTGAGGATGAGGTTGGTTTCATATCTTATAGTCCATGTATATTTAGTTATTATCCTTCATTGGATGTCAATTTTAACTTTTTGGCAGAAATATTTTTACACGATCAATTTTGGGACCTGACATTGAAATTATTTCAAATTTAATATTTTTAAATTCTAAACTATCTCCGATTTTTGGGACCATTTGAAATTTTTCAAGAAGAAATCCAGCGAGTGTATGATAATCAGCTCCTTCTGGAAGAAAACATCCCAACTTTTTGTTGATTTCTATTATTTCTGCTTTACCAGCAATTGACCACTTCTTAGAGAAATTATCCAACATTTTCATATCAGAATATACTCTGCTATTTAGCATTTCTTCCCCAACAATTTCGCCAGTAAGATCAGCTGCAGTGATAAGTCCCTCAGTCCCACCATGTTCATCAACAACCAGTAAAAATGGATTGTAATCTCTAACGATAGGTAATATTTCTGCTAGTGAGCATGTCTCTATTACTTTTGTTACTGGCAAAAGGAAAGGTTCTAATAATGTATTTGCTCCCATTTCGCTTTTAGAAATTGGTTTTGCTAAGTAACGTAAATCTAAAACTCCTAAAACATCATCAAGAGACTCACCAATTACAAAAAAACGAGCATGCCTTGTTTTATCAACCTGTTTCATAAGTTCAGCAAACGTAATATTTTTTGGCAAAGTTACCATCTCAGATCTTGGAATCATTACTTCTTTGACTTGAGTATCTTTTAAAGCAAAAACACCTTCTAAGATGTTTTTCTCATCAGGCTTTAATCCCGTGACATTATCTGTTTCTATTAATGTTTCTAATTCACCTGCCGATAATACTGAATTTAATGAATCCCATTTGTTGTTTAGATTAAATAACCTTAAACAAGCACTTGCAAAAAATTCAATTACAGAAACAATAGGTTGCATTCCTTTTCGAACTGCATCAAAAATTGTAGTTAATCTCAAAGCGGCTGACTCTGGATTATTAATTACTAATGCTTTAGGAATAAGACCTGATATGAGGGTGACTATAAGTACAATAAATAAAAATAATAAGAGATCATATATTCGATTTGAAAATTTATTTACGTTCCAAAAATCATTAGCCAAACCTTTACTTAACCAACCAACAGCTATAAGAGAAATTGTCACGCCAAATTGAGATGCTATTAAAGAAGATCTGAATCTTTTTTGAATTTTTAAAATGGAAAATGCTCCTTTTCTTTTCTCTTCTATCAGTCTTAAAACTTTACTTGGCCTTATTAATAAAAACGAAAGTTCACTCGCAGCAAAAAAAGCTGGAAATATCAAAAGTAAGAATAGTAAAGTTATTTTCATTCAATAACAAATTAGTGATGGGGGTGGCGAGGATCGAACTCGCCTAAGCCAAATTATGAGTTTGGTGCATTCACCAGATTGCTACACCCCCAGATTTTCTGCAGTAATGATTAATTACATTCGATTTACATACAATATAAAAATAATATTTCAAAAAGCACCAACTTAGTAAGTTTTTGTGAGATTTCTTTTTTTTCTCCTAATCTTGAAATATAAGCTTAACCTCTATTAATGAACAATTTCTCGCAGAAGAATAAATTAAATAAGGAGAATTTGTTAAAACTTTTAATTGAAAAGTCTTATAAGAAAGGAAACTTTACTTTGGCATCTGGCAAAAAAAGTGCTCATTATCTAAATTGTAAACCTGTATCTTTAAATGGCACAGGGTTGAAATTAATTAGCAATTTGTTTTTGGAGTTAATGGATCCAAGTTCAAAAGCTGTGGCTGGGTTGACTTTAGGAGCCGATCCTTTAGTTAGTGGTTTAATCGTAACAGCTGCTTCTCAAGGGTTATTAATAGATGCTTTAATCATCAGAAAAGAAATAAAAGAATATGGAACAAAGGCTGGGTTAGAGGGGCCTACATTAAAAGAAGGAACTGAAGTAACTGTCTTAGAAGATGTTGTGACTACTGCTGGATCAGCTATTAAAGCAATTAATAAGTTACGAGAAAATAATCTTTTAGTTAAAGAAGTTTTGTCTATTGTCGATAGAAGAGAAGGAGGATATGAGGCCTTGAAAGAACAAAATATACAATTAAAAAGCTTATTTTCAATAGAAGACTTTCTATAAATAATGTCAAAAATTAAAGAAAATAAAGAACAATTTTGGCTTGAAAAATTTGATTGCTTTTCTGTTACTGGAAAAGATAGTAAAAGATTCTTAAATGGAATAACTACAGGAAATATTGTTGATTTAAATAACAAGGTTTTAAAATCTTGCTGGTTATCCCCAAATGGAATTTTAAAATCATTACTTGAAATTAATTGCTCAGAAAATGCATTAAAAGTAATTGTCTTAGTAGGAAATACTAGTGAGATTAGAAAATACTTTAATGACATTATTTTTCCGTCTGACGATGTTTCATTAAGTGATACTTTTTCAATAAATAGACTTCAGCAAGTTGATGATATGAATTCTTGGAGAATCACTCAACCTATTTTTTTAAAAAATGAAGATAAAAAATATGATTTTTATAAAAATAATCCAAATACAATGAATACTAATGACTTGCAATTGTGGAAGATTAATCAGGCTATACCATCTTTAAATAGTGAAATTAATGGAAAAAATAATCCACTTGAATTAGGATTAACAGATCTTATAGACTTCAATAAAGGTTGTTATTTGGGTCAAGAAACAATGTCAAAAATCAAGAATGTTTCTTCTTTAAAGCAGGAGATCAGAGTATGGACGGCTAAAGATAAAGATGTGAATTTAGAATCTGTGAATAAAATTCTTTTTAATAATCAGAATAAAGAAAAATCAGTTGGTTATATTACCAGCATTTATGTATTAGAGTCTCGAATAATAAAAGGCCTAGCAATGATAAAGAGAAAATATTTAGATAAGGGAAATCCATTTTTCTCTGATAATTTTGGCCAAATTTCATTAGAGAAATCTGTAGGTTCAACTTTTCTTTAATTAACCTTTTCATGTTTTTTGATTAACCACTTCGCGATTTGAAGTGTAGCCAAACAGTCATCTCGATTATATTTAATTATTTTTTTTAGGAAAATATCATTTAAGGTACTTTTATATTGGATCCACCAATATAAAGCTTTTGATCCACTTACATTTTCTTGCTCCCATTTGAATCCAATCCAATTAGCAACTGTTTTTAAACTATAGTTTCTAATAGGTAATATCCACGATCCTCTTACAATTAAGTGTAAGTCTATAAATCTGGAATTTAGGATTTCAATTTCTTTTACATCGAGATCTGATTGCCTAGCTAAATTTAAAATTGCAATTTTCTCAGTCTCTCCATAATGTAAAACTGGCCAGTATTTTTGAGAAAAAAGTTTTTGAATAATTTCTTGATTAGATTTTTTAGCATTGTTTTTAAGGTTTAATATTGGATCATAAAAATCATCTTCAATATTTTCAAACAAACTATTTACTTTTAAAAATCCATATAAAAAATCATGTTTATCATCTGGATTTGACTCAATATCAAAAATAAAGAATCCCGAATCTTTATTTTTTAAAAGATAAGATAAGTTTTTATTTTCCAAAATTTGAATTGGTATTCCTGATAAATATGCTTTTGATTGCTTTATAAACTTTGAAGCTTTTTCAAATCTTTGCTCCTTAAATTGAAAAAGTTTTTTTCCTAAATCGATTTTCTTGGTAGCAGCTAGTTCTTTAATATTAGATATCCCATTTTTTTGGAGAAACAAGGCTGTTTTAGAACCAATACCATCTATATCAGTTAGATATCCATTATCTTTTGCTTCTGTATCGCAAAACTTTTGCCATGAACATATCGTACATTTTTTCCTGTCTTCAGTAATATCTGGAATAGATCTTTTTAGATATTCATTTAAATTTAAAAAGGTATGTATTACTTTTTTTCTTAAGCCTGGATTTAAATCAATTTTTTCAATATTAATTCGATTTGAAAAATTTGAAATTACCAATCCTTTTTCAATTTTTGCTTCTTGAAAGGGTTCTAATAATATCGAAGAAAAAGCTAAATCGAATAGATGCTCTTTTGTTGTTCTATGGCCTAACTTATATACAACAGGTATATATTTATATTCGCCCCATTTGCTATGACCACCTACTTTTTTAAGTAATTGAGGTTGCATTTCTGTATTTATATTATTGATTACTTTAGATCTTGCCTTTAATCCGATTACTCCACTTGAACCCCTCTTACAGGCTTTTTCCCCAGAATATAAATCTCCATCACTTAGTTTGTAAAAGGTTTTGTATCGTTTAATTATTTCTATAGATTGATGTGGTGACCAAATTCTTTGAGACTTATTGCCCTGATAATCGAGCCAAGCTTTTCTTTTGCATCTTATAAAACTTTTTAAATAAAGATTATTCAAATTTTTTTGCAAAGGCAGTTTAAATTTTTACTTATATAAATTAATATAGATAATTATTGGAAATTAAGGAACTATTTTACTTTGTCTTCAAATGAACTAGATGAAATAAAATTCGGAACTGATGGCTGGCGAGGAATAATTGGTTTTGATTTCAATCTATCAAATCTCTCAAGAGTTGTAGTCGCTTCTTGTCAGGAATTATATTATCAATACTTCGAAGAAACAAATTCTAAAAAAATTCTTATAGGGTACGATCGTAGATTCATGGCAAATGAGTTCGCAAAAGAGATAGCATCTTTTGTTAAAGGGTGTGGTTTTGAACCCATTCTTTCTACTAGTTATGTGCCCACCCCTTCCTGCAGCCTATACGCCAAAAAATTTATGTTTTTAGGTTGTTTAGTTATTACTGCAAGTCATAATCCTTATAATTGGCTGGGTTTAAAGATTAAAAGTTTTAAAGGATGTTCTGTGGATGAATCTTTTACAAAGGAAGTTGAAAAAAGGTTACTTCTGGGAAACTCAATTGAAAGATTGGAAGGTGCATATGAAAAAGTTGATATTAAGAAGTTTCATTTAGATCAAATTAAATCTAATTTTAATATTGATTTTATTGCTAATAATTTAAAGAAAATGAATTTGCATATTTTTGTTGACTCTATGCATGGTTCAGCAGCAAATTGCCTTAGTCAGATCTTTGAAGGTTATGATTCAAAAATTTTTACTGAAATTAGAGCAGATTATGATCCTTTATTTGGAGGAAATCCTCCAGAGCCACTGCTAAAATATTTAGATAATTTAACTGAAACATTAACAAAAACTTCTAAAAATGGTATTAAAACGCTAGGCATAATTTTTGATGGGGATGGCGATAGGATTGCTGTAATTGATGAAAAAGGAAGATTTTGTAGTACTCAAGTTTTATTACCTTTCTTTATTAGTTATTTGGGAGAAAAGAATAAGAATTTATATCCAGTACTTAAAACTGTTAGTGGTTCAGACATAATTAGTAATATCGCAAAAAATCAAGATAGAGAGGTTTTCGAACTACCGGTTGGTTTTAAATATATCGCAAAAAAAATGATTAAAGAAAAAATATTTATTGGAGGAGAGGAATCAGGAGGGGTAGGTTTTGGAGACTTTATGCCGGAGAGAGATGCTTTATATGCAGCTATGATTTTACTAAATGGAATCGCAGAAAAATCAAAATATTTATATGAAACTTTGGATCAAATTCAAGAAAATTTTGGTCCAAGTTTTTATAGAAGAATAGATGTTAAATTTCCAAATCAATCAGAAAAAGAAATTCTTGAAAAATATATTAAAAATAATATTCCTTCAAAAATATGTGGCTATAGTATAAAAAGTGTATCAAATATCGACGGCATAAAATTGAGAATGGATAATAATTTTTGGCTATTATTTAGGTTCTCAGGAACAGAGCCTCTTTTAAGATTGTATTGTGAGGCAAAATCTGAAAATGATTTAAATGAGGTTTTGGAATGGAGTCAAAAATACATAAATAAAGTAAAAAATATAAAATGAAAAAATTATATTTAGCAAGCAAAAACCAAGGTAAAATTGAAGAATATAAAAAATTATTATTAAATATAAATTGCCAATTATTGCTTCAACCAGAATCAATAGAAGTTGAGGAGAATGGGATAACATTTAGGGAGAATGCAATCAAAAAAGCAAGTGAAGTTTCTAAAAAAACGAGGAATTATGCTATCGCAGATGATTCAGGAATATGTATTGATTCTTTGGACGGTAGGCCAGGAATTTACTCATCAAGATATGCAGAAAATGATCAAAAAAGAATAGAAAGAGTTTTACATGAACTTGATGGAGAAAAAAATAGAGGTGCTTTCTTTATTGCAAATGTTTGTGTTTGCTCTCCTTGTGGAGATGTGATATTAGAATCAGAGGCTAAATGTTTTGGAAACATTATTCTAAGCCCTAGAGGAAAAGGGGGTTTTGGGTATGACCCAATTTTTGAGGAGAGATCTACCAGATTAACTTTCGCAGAAATGAATAATGTTATTAAAGACTCTTGTAGTCATAGAGGTAAAGCACTAAAAAAAATTATTCCAGACTTGCTTGAAATTTTTTCTTGACTTCAATTAACCCAAGATCCATGAAGGCCATGTGGAATCGAAATAGGTAATTCATAAACAGCTAATTCTTTTAAGTCTTTTGCGTCTAATATCACTAAATCGCTTCCTCTTCTTTCTCCGTTCCATAGAAGTATAAATAAAAATCCCTCATCTTCTTTTGAAGAGTTTTCTGATGGAACCATAATTGGTTCACTAACGAATCCACTTGGACCTGCTGACCAAGAAATCTCTTCCTTAGAAGTTAAATTTATTTTTTTTATTGCTTGAAGTGGAGCGTTCCCAAGTTTTTGAGATGTGCTTGCCATCCAACTAAAAGTTGCTGTTAGTCCTAAGTTTTTAGGATTAACAACAGCAAATTCACAACATTGTTCACTTAAAGTTTCAAGTTCACAAGTTTTTTTCTTTAGATCGATAAATGATCTTTTCAGATTTCCTTCTGGATATTTATCAAAGTCAATATCCCTAAAATTCTCGTCTGGACCAACTGATGGGAAATCATCATAAAAAATACTATCTAATACGATTTTGGAATCTTTTTCAAATGCATTTACATGATGAAAAACGAATCCTTCTGGAGCATCTATTGTTAACGGTGGCTGACCTCTAAATAATCCACTTTCTCTGGGGATGATAAAAAACTTTGCCTTTTTATTTGGGTTTGACTTTAGACATTGTGCTGCTCCTCTTTGACCCATTACAAATGGAAGAGGATTGAAATCAATAGCATTCTGCAAAAATATTGCCCAATTAGTTGTAATTGCGAAATCATGAAGGAATGCAAAGCCATTAAAGGTATCTTTTCTGTCGAAAATGAGCTCTCCAGAATTTAAACCAGCATTATTAAATTCCATTAATCTAATGGTACTTTTTGGCCCGGTTTGTACTCCAAACGTGACTAAAAGTTCTGAAGATGCATTTGAGTTTAGGTCTGTTTTGGGATGTGCACTGAATGCTTCGTTAGGCTTGAGTACCCCTTTTAATGTTGTTAAACCAATAGTGTCCAGACTATCAGGATCCATTGCATGTGGACCGGCTGCTTCCCATAAAGCGAGAATTTCATCTCCTAATTTAACGACATGTGTATTAGCGATATTCTTGAATTTTAGATCTAATGCATTATTTAAAATTCCTCCATTTTTTTGTGTACCAAAAACACCTCTATAAATAAATTTATTTATTTTTTCTTCTTCCAAATAGCCTTTAGTTTTAACAAATCTATTTGTTAAGAACGGCTGACCACTTTCGAATTTTATGGATGTTATCATTCCATCTCCATCAAATGGATGATGAACCCATTGTCCACCTCTCTCTAATATTCCTGGTCCATTTCTTAATAATGTTCCATTTAAATTATTAATATTATTACCTTTGCTGATTTTTAGAGGCTCATTGGTAAGCTCCTTTTCTACATTTTGATACGCACTTGACCAATCTTCTTTATTAAAACTTTTAGGTTTATCAATTTTTTTATCTTGTAAATTAGTCACAACAAAATAATAACTTTATCTATCTTCGCCAAAAATCAACTGAATTGTGGCTGATTCGAAAAAATTCCTATTTTATTGATTTTCAAGCATTCCTTTACTGCTTGGAATTGAATCAGATCTTCTTAGATCTATTTCGGTAGCCATTCTCATTGCTCGTGAAAAAGCTTTAAAGCAAGCCTCAACTATATGATGTGAATTGCTACCTCTTATTTGATTAATATGCAGAGTAATACCACTGTTATTTACAAAGGCGATAAAAAACTCTTTTACTAATTCAGTATCATAATTGCCAATTCTAGGAGCTTTTAATTGAAGATCATAAGATAGATGTGGTCTGCCGGAACAGTCCAAAGTAACTTGAACTAATGCTTCATCTAATGGGGCAAAGAAATGTCCAAATCTACTGATTCCTTTTCTTTCTCCCAAGGCTTTTGAAAATGCTTTGCCTAACGCGATTCCTACATCTTCATTTGTATGATGATCATCAATATGGGTATCTCCAATTGCTTTTATCTTTAAATCGAATAAACCATGACTGGATATTTGATGAAGCATATGATCTAAGAAAGGTATCCCGGTTTCAATTTCGGAAATCCCATTCCCATCTAAGTTTATAAATACAGAAATATCTGTTTCATTCGTTTTTCTTTTTATTTCAGATTGCCTTAGAGATGACATTTTTATGCAAAAAATTTAGTTTACATTCCATTAATGCAGTAACCCGCATCAACATAAATTGTTTGGCCTGAAATGCCGCTAGAGAGATCACTTAATAAAAAAGCAGCAGTATTACCTACTTCCGTTTGAGTGACTGTTCTGCGTAAAGGAGCCTTTTCTTCAACATTGTGAATCATATCTAAAATGCCACCTATAGCAGAACTAGCAAGTGTTCTTATAGGTCCAGCACTTATTGCATTAACTCTGACTTGTTTTTCGGGCCCAAGTTCTGCAGAAAGATATCTTACTGAAGCTTCTAAAGCTGCTTTTGCAACTCCCATCACGTTGTAGTTAGGGATCGCCCTCTCTGATCCTAAATAAGTTAATGAGACAACGCCAGCACCATCACTAAAAAGTGGTTTTGCTGCTTTACATAAAGGTGCTAACGAATACGCACTTATATTAAGAGCCCTATCAAAACCCTCTGAAGTGGTGGCACTATAATCTCCAATCAATTCATCGCGTCCTGCAAATGCTAGGCAGTGAACTAATCCGTCAATTTGACCCCAATTGTCTTTTATATTTTTAAAGATTTCTTCAATTTGAGCTGGATTTTGAACATCAAGAGGCAAAAATAAGGATGGGTTTAACGGTTCAGTTAGTTCTCTAACTTTAGATTCGAATCTTCCCTTATCATCAGGCAAATATGTGATTCCAAGTTCTGCGCCAGCTTTTGAAAGTTGTTGAGCAATACCCCATGCTATTGAACGGTTATTGGCAATTCCCGTAACCAGAATTTTTTTGCCAGATAGATTTAGAAGCATTTTGTTTGTTATTTCTATATATTCTCCTATATCAAAGTACCTATCTTTACGGATTACTGCAAAATATACAATAATTTTCAAATATCAAAGAATATTCAACTTAAACATGGTCAAAACAAATTCTATGGTTTTGGAATTAGGTTTTCAATTACCTAATTTCAAAATGTTAAATGCTAATTCTTCTAACAATCAATATTTTAATTCTCATAATCTAGATAATCGGCATTTACTTTTAATGTTTATTTGTGCCCATTGTCCATTTGTTAAATATATTGAGAATCAAATTTTCACCTTAAGTAAAGAAATTGAAAATACAGTTCAAACAGTTGCAATTTCTAGTAATGATATTGTCACTCATCCTTCAGATTCTCCTGACCATTTAAGATTACAAGCACAATCACAGGGATGGAGTTTCCCTTATCTATATGATGAAAATCAAAATTTTGCTAAGGAATTAAAAGCGGCTTGCACCCCGGATTTTTATCTTTTTTCAAATGAAGGAGATGGTGATTTTGTATTGTTTTATCATGGCCAATTAGATGATAGTAGACCAGGTAATAATATCCCCCTGTCTGGAAAAGATTTGCGCTCTGCTGTAAAAGATTTGAATCAAGATAATTCTTATCCTTCAAATCAGATTCCTTCTTTAGGTTGCAATATAAAATGGACTCCTGGAAAAGAACCGAGTTGGTTTAAATGAATTAAAAAATTTTTTTACCCATAGAAATATGGTTTAGGGTTAATATATTCAATATGCAGATACCTCCATTTACTTTAAATAGGCAGTACCAAGAAATTGGCTCAGAAATTGAGAGCGAGGTTTCTAAAGTTTTAAAAGGGGGTCAGTATATTGGAGGACAAGAAATTGCCAAATTTGAGGAGAGTTTTTCTAGTCTGATTGGTGTTGAAAATACTATTGGATGTAATAGTGGAACTGATGCTTTAGTATTAGCTTTGCGTGCATTAGATATTGGTGTGGGTGATGAAGTTATTACCTCATCTTTTAGCTTTTTTGCGACTGCAGAGGCTATTAGTGCAGTTGGTGCTAATCCTGTTTTGGTAGATATAGATCCAGAAACTTATCTCATTAATACTGAACTAATAGAACAAGAAATAAATTCTAATACCAAGGCAATTATGCCAGTTCATTTATTTGGGAATGCAGTGAATATGAACTTAATAAAATCTTTGGCCAACAAATATGACTTAAAAGTAATCGAAGATTGTGCCCAGGCAACATGCACAATGTGGGATAATTCTAAAGTTGGTAGTATCGGTGATATAGGTTGTTTTAGCTTTTTCCCTACTAAAAATTTAGGAGCTGCTGGAGATGGTGGAGCAGTAACAACTTCAGATCAGAAGATTGCCAATAAAATTAGAGAACTGGCTGTTCATGGCAGCCCAATAAGATATCACCATACCCAAATTGGATATAACAGCAGACTTGATACCATTCAAGCTGCCATATTAAACATTAAAATTAAATATATTTCTAAGTGGATTAATAATCGCCAAAAAATTGCTAATAATTACCTTGATTTATTAGGAAAAAATCCATTTATTAGTTTTCCAAAAATTAGCTCTGATTTAATTTCCCATTCTTGGAATCAATTTGTCATCAAATTAAGAAACGATAAATATTTTTTAAATGAAGATTTTTCAAATTTATTTGATACTGATTGCAAAAAATACTATTCCTTAAGGAATTTGGTGAAACAACAACTTTTTGAAAAAGGTATTAATTCAATTATTTATTATCCAATTCCAATACATGCACAAATAGCTTACAAAAATAAAAATTTTTCTAGAACAAAACTCATAAATACAGAGAGAATTTGTACAGAAGTTCTTAGTCTCCCAATGTTTCCTGAAATTTCTTATGAAGAGCAAGTTTATATAGCAGAAAATTTAAATAAAGTTTTAAAGAATTGTATAGAGGAAATTCAAATTTCAGCATAAAGTGATTTAAATAATCTTTGTTGTATGTTGTGATTGACGATAGGGCTTGAATAATTATTTTTTTCTAAATTAGATATCTCCCCATTTAATAATTCTGAATTTGACACTCTAGATAATTCAGGAATCCAATATTTTATATATTCGCAAATAGGATCAAATTTTTTTGCTTGGGTATATGGATTAAAAATTCTAAGTGGTTTTGGATCCATACCGCTACTGGCGCTCCACTGCCATCCCCCATTATTTGCAGCTAAGTCTCCATCAACCAACGTCTCCATAAATTTTTTCTCGCCCATTTGCCAACTGCATATAAGATCTTTTACCAGGAATGAAGCGACTATCATCCTACATCTATTATGCATCCAGCCAGTACTATTAAGTTGACGCATTGCAGCATCAACTATAGGTACTCCGGTCTCTCCGTTGCTCCAATGTTGAAACAATTCATTATTGTTTTGCCATGGAAAGTGATCCCATTTTTTTCTATATGGACCTTTCTCTAGCTCTGGGAAATGGAATAAGCAATGTTGATAAAATTCACGCCAAACAAGTTCTTTTTGCCATGTTTCAATTGATAGGTAATTTTCTTGATTTGCAAAATCTGAATTTAAATTTAATGTGGCGTTCCAAACTTTTCTAATGCTGATGGTGCCGAATCTGAGAGATGCACTTAGAAATGATGTCCCATTATGTGAAGGAAAATCTCTTGCAGAATTATAAGAATATATTTTTTTTTCGTTAATGAAATTTTCTAATAATGTTTGCGCAGCATTCTCTCCAGGTCTACATGGACAAATATTCGAACCAGGAAATTTGATATTTTTGATAAATTTCTCTAGAACCGAATCAGATGAATTTATTGTCTTATTTTCTTTGAATTTATTATCTATATCTTTAAAATGGAAAACAACTTTATCTTGTTCAAATGAACCTAATAAATTCATTTTTGATTTAAGGTTTTTATAAAAAGGTCCATAAACTGAATAAGGATTATTATTCCCTGAAAATATTTTTAAAGGTTCTATTAATAAGTGATCCCAATTTTCAATAACTTGAATATTTTGTTCTTTTAAATTATTTTTTATTTCTAAATCTCGATTAATCTCATAAGGTTCAATAGATCTATTCCAAAAAACAAATTTAGCATCTATTTTCTTTGCTAATTGAGGAATTATTAATACCGGATCTCCTTCTTCCAAAACTAATCTACTACCCATTTTTTTCCAATTATTTCCTAATTCTTGAAGCGAATTTCCTAGAAACCAAGCTCTTGAACTTGCATTGAAATCGTGTGAGTAATTTTTATCAAATATATAAGTTGAAGTAATAGCATCTGATAATGAAAATGCTTTGATTAAAGCTTGATTATCAAATATTCTTAAATCCTTTCTATGCCAAAAAAGTATTCTAGGTTTATTCATAATTTTCCAAAAATTGTTTAGCTCTAAACCAAGCCGTAACGGTTTTTGCGTCAAGAATTTCATCCCCACTAGAAATAAGATTATCTAGTTCGTCGGGGTCTAAAATTAATACTTCTATATCTTCATCTAAATCTCCTTTAACCTCGGAATTGAGTTTGTTTAAATCACGAGCTAAAAATAAATAAATTTCTTCATCTGCATAACCAGGAGCAGGGACAAGAGTTCCTAGTTCATCCCATTTGTTTGCACTGAATCCAGTCTCTTCTTGTATTTCTCTTTGAATTGAATTAATAGGTGTTTCACCTATTTCTAATGTACCTGCTGGAAATTCTAATAAATACCTTGAAACAGCAAATCTATATTGCCGAAGAATGATAACTTTATTGTCTTTTGTAATAGGTACGGCTAATGCTGCACCAGGATGCTTAATGTATCCATATTCACCTTCATGTCCATTTGGAAGCTCAATTCTATTTATTTCGAAACTAAATTTTTTTGACTTTAACTCAGATATTTTTTCTTTAAAAATGGATTTTTTTATAAAGTTTTTGTTGCCCATAATTTTTAAATAAAGACAGCCTAACAGTTATTTTTTGGTTTTGTAAATCATTTATATAGACCATTTTGGGGCATCAAACTTTTTAATTTTTTGGCTTCTACTTAAGATTTCAGATAGTGGAGTAATAACGAAATTCCGATTCATGAATCTAGGGTGAGGTAATGTTAATTTCTCGTCAACCGTATAAAAATCTTCCCACCAAAGAATATCTAAATCGAGACATCTTGATAGCCATTTCTTACCCTTTGGCGTCTCTTTTCGTCCGAAAAACCTCTCTAACTTTTTTAGCTCTTTTAAAAGTAATTTCGCGTTTTTATTTGATGGTTTAGGAAAAGAATTACTTTTTATAAGCAATAGAGTATTTAAATAATTTGGCTGCTCATTTTCAACTCCATGAGGTAATGTCTCATAAATTGATGACCAAAAAAAGTTTGCATGAAATTTTCTTTTCTCTTCTTTTTTGTTGTTGTAAAGATCTCCCCACTCATTTATTATTTCTTCTATTTTTGGTTTGCAAAGTAATAATGACTCAAGAGGGCTTCCGAATTTACTATCAATATTTGCTCCCAGGGATATACATAGTCCATTTTTGATATTAAGATTTGATAATTCCACTACAAAAAACTAAGTTATTGGATAAATTCTATATCAGGGATTTTTAAAGTGATTTTGGAACAAAAGTTAAAAGGGAAAGAAGACATAAAGGATTTAATGCAAAAGAAGGATTCGTTTAGAGCATTTCCATTAGCTGCAATTACAGGTCACAGCTTATTAAAATTATCTTTACTTTTGGCAGCTGTCGATCCTAGTTTAGGAGGAGTAATCATTGCAGGTGGTAGAGGTACTGGTAAGTCGGTATTGGCAAGAGGTTTGCATTCCTTAATACCACCGATTGAAATAATAGATAATGAATTAATACGCGAGAAATTAACTGATAATAAGATTTCTTTCAGACCTATAAGTAGAAATTTAGATCCAACTAAACCTGAGGAATGGGATAAAAATATTAAACAATTAATAGCGAAAATTATCGGTATTGATTACCTTAGTCAAATTGAAAGTATTCCAAGCAAGGTTGTACAGGCTCCATTTATTCAAGTTCCAATTGGAATTACGGAAGACAGACTAGTTGGATCTATAGATGTTTCTGCTTCATTGAATACAGGCGAGCAAGTTTTTCAGCCCGGAGTTTTAGCAGAGGCTCATAGGGGTGTTTTGTATGTTGATGATATTAATTTATTGGATGACGGGATTGTAAATTTAATTCTTGAAGCTACTGGTAGAGAACAAAATAATATTGAAAGAGATGGATTAAGTCTTTCTCATCCTTGCAGATCACTGTTGATTGCAACTTATAATCCTGAAGAAGGAGCTTTAAGAGATCATGTATTAGATAGATTTGCAATTGTTCTTTCTGCGGATCAATCGATAGATAATAACCAAAGAGTTGAAATAACCAAATCTGTATTATCTCATGCTGAAAACAATATCAAGTTTTCAGAAAAATGGTCTGAAGAATCTGATAATTTATCCACTCAGTTAATTTTGGCTAGGCAATGGTTAAAGGATGTAAAAATTACTAAAGAACAAATAACTTATTTAGTAAATGAAGCCCTTAGAGGTGGTGTCGAAGGACATAGATCTGAGTTGTTTGCAGTAAAAGTTGCCAAAGCAAATGCAGCCCTTCGAGGTGATGAGAATGTTAATTCTGATGATTTAAAGATTGCAGTAAGGTTAGTAATTCTTCCAAGAGCTACGCAAATACCACCTCAGGATGATGATATTCAACCACCACCGCCTGAGGATCAAAGCCCACCCCCACCTCAGTCAAATAATGAAGATTCTGAACCTGAATCTAACGAAAATGAGGATAATCAAGAAGAAGAACAAGATAATTCTGATGGGGAAGAAGATTCTACTCCTGATATTCCAGAAGAATTTATTCTTGATCCTGAATCATGCATGGTAGATCCTGATTTATTGCTTTTTTCATCAGCAAAATCTAAATCAGGAAATAGTGGAAGCAGATCAGTAATTCTAAGTCAAAGCAGAGGTAGATATGTCAGACCTTTAATTCCAAGAGGTAAAGTAAAAAGAATTGCTGTTGATGCAACTCTAAGAGCCGCTGCTCCATATCAGAAATCTAGAAGATTAAAGTATCCTGATAAAACTATAATTATTGAAGAAAATGACTTTAGGGCAAAGCTCCTTCAAAAAAAGGCAGGAGCTTTGGTTATTTTTCTAGTTGATGCTAGTGGTTCTATGGCACTTAATAGAATGCAAAGTGCTAAAGGTGCTGTCATAAGACTTTTGACTGAGGCTTATGAAAATAGAGATGAAGTCGCTCTCATACCATTTAGAGGGAATCAAGCAGAGGTTCTTTTGCCACCAACAAGATCTATTACTGCAGCAAAAAGAAGGTTAGAGACTATGCCATGTGGAGGTGGATCTCCTTTAGCTCATGGGTTAACTCAATCAGCAAAAGTAGCAAAAAATGCTCTTTCTACAGGAGATATAGGTCAGGTCATTGTTGTTGGAATAACTGATGGTAGGGGGAATGTCCCTCTAGGTACATCATTAGGTCAAGCAGAAGTTAACGAAAACGAAAATGTGGATTTAAAACAAGAAGTATTAGATATTGCCGCTAAATACCCCATGTTAGGAATAAAGTTATTAATTATAGATACAGAAAGGAAATTTATAGCTAGTGGCTTTGGAAAAGAACTTGCAGAAGCTGCACAAGGAAAATATGTTCAATTGCCTAAAGCTACTGATAAGACAATTGCCGCCATGGCCTTAAATGCAATTAATGAATTTTAAATTTTTTATGGGTAAATCTCGTTAAGAAATTTTGATAGTCCAATTGTTAAATCTCTTATGGATTTAGTAAATTCTTTATCTTTCGTTAGTTGTTCAAAATCATCACTCATTTTATCAAATTTGCCTGATATTGATTCGGCAGCTTCGATTGTTAATTTAATATCTTTTAGAGTTTCTTCGTCATTTATAGTGGACAAAATATTGTTTAAATGACCTGCTGCTATGGTTACCTCTTTTATAAGAGGTTTAACTCTAATAATTTCTTGCTTTGACAAATAAATTAGTTCATCAAGATTTTCTTGTGTTTTATCAAATTGATCTATTGAATTAACTACATTTTCAATTAAATTTTCTTGATTTGATTCTTTAAGTAGTTGATTTATCCTGTTAGTGATATTTGAAAGGCTCGATAGTTGCTTTCCAGTAATAGTGTCTCCTTGACAAATAATTAATTTACTATCACATTTGTCTGATATGGCTTTTGGAGTATTCTTCGGAATTGTTTTTTCACTAGTTTCTAATGCGACTTGAACATCTCCCCCTAAAAATGAATTCGTAACAACTCTTGCGAATGCAGGTTTGGGAAGAACAATGTCTGGATTATTTAAAACAATTTTTGCTTTGATTGATTCATTAGTAAAAAGAATATCCTCAATTGAACCTACTAAGATCCCTCTGTAAGTTACTGGAGATTTTTTTGATAAACCACTTGCGTTGTTAAATTCTGCAAAAAGATACCAATTTTTCGAAGAAAGCTTTACACCTCTTAACCAGAATGAAAAAAATGTAAATACTAATAAACCTCCTAATAAGGAAAATCCTACTATTGAATCTCTTAAGCTTCTACGCATAATTTTTAAATGTCTTTTGGTTGCATTGGTCCTGCAAGGTTCCCATTTCTAAATTGGAAAACATAAGGATCATTACTCTCTTTAAATTCATCAATAGAACCAGCCCATCTGAATTTACCTCCATAGAGCATAACAACTTTTTCTGAAGTCCTTTCTATAGTACTAAGAACGTGACTCACAACAATAGATGATCCATTGGCTTTATTATTTGTATTATTAATCAAGTCTTCAATTCTTGATGAAGCAATAGGGTCAAGACCAGCAGTAGGTTCATCAAAAAGTAATAATGGTTGACTTTTTTTATCTAAATCTTGATCTGTAATCAATGCTCTTGCAAAACTTACTCTTTTTTGCATACCGCCACTTAATTCATTTGGCAGCTTTTTCTCAACATTAAATAATCCCACTTCTTCCAAACATTCTCTTACAATTTCTTGAATAAATTTCTTGGATAAATTTTTATTCTTTTGAAGTAGGAAGCCTACATTTTCTTCAATCGTTAAAGATCCTAATAAAGCAGGATTCTGAAAAACTAACCTTACATCTGGAGGGTTAGTTTGATCTAATCTTAAGTAAGTTTGTTTTTGTCCAAATATACTTAATTCACCCGCAGTGGGTAAAAGCAAACCTGCCAAGATTTTTAATATAGTTGATTTCCCAGAACCTGAAGGGCCAACAATAGCTAATTTTTCTCCTTCATAAAGTTTTAAATTGATTTTATTTAGTACATTAAGTTCTCCCCAACTAATTGAGAGATTATTGGTTTCTACGACATGTTTTGTTTTTTTCAAAATGTATATAAAGCAATTTGTCTTTAAATACATATTGCCTACTTTTTAAAAATAAAAAAGGATGTATGTATTTGATTTATAATCAATGTATATATTTAAATCTTAAGAAATTTAAGAGGATTTTGATGCAGAAGAAGAAAAAAAGAATAAAGAGAACTTTATCTTATTTTAAAAAATCAAATTTAGGTTTGATAAATAAAATTATAAGAATTCTAAGTTGGTTATTGCCAGGGTTAGTAATCAAAAGATGGATGATAACTTCTGCTATTGGATTATTAACTTCTTTATTAGGGATTGCAATCTGGACTAATTTAAGACCTCTTTATTGGTTAATAGAAGTCTTTTTCTCGATAATGAACGTGGTAACAAAAATTTTGCCTATTTCAGTTTTGGGACCATTAATCCTTTTGTTTGGCCTTCTCTTGATTGGTATTGGGCAAAATAGAAGTATTAATTCTATACAAAAAGCTCTTGTTCCAGAAAAAAATACATTTTTAGTAGATGCACTAAGAGTTAAAAGTAAATTAAATAGAGGCCCGAATATTGTTGCTATTGGAGGAGGAACAGGCTTGTCAACATTATTGAAAGGCCTAAAAAACTACAGCAGTAATATAACTGCAATAGTTACAGTTTCAGATGATGGAGGTAGTAGTGGAGTTTTAAGAAAACAATTAGGAGTTCAACCTCCAGGAGATATCAGAAATTGTTTGGCAGCCTTATCAAATGAAGAACCAATATTAACAAGATTGTTTCAATACAGATTTTCTGGAGGTAGTGGATTAGAGGGACATAGTTTTGGCAATTTATTCTTATCTGCTTTAACAACAATTACGGGGAGTTTAGAAAAGGCGGTTCAGGCTTCCAGTAAAGTGTTGGCAGTACAAGGGCAAGTATTGCCAGCAACGAATACAGATGTAATGCTTTGGGCAGAACTTGAAGACGGTGAGAAAATATTTGGTGAAAGTAAAATAAGTCAATCAAAAAAGGTGATTTCCAGGATTGGTTATCTGCCCGAAAATCCATCAGCTCTTCCTAGCGCTCTTGAAGCTATTAAAGAAGCAGACCTAATAATACTTGGTCCAGGAAGTCTTTATACTTCTTTGCTACCTAATTTACTGGTCCCTGAAATTGTAGATGCTCTTCTGAAAAGTAATGCTCCCAAAATCTACATAAGTAATTTGATGACTCAACCAGGGGAAACGGATAATCTTGACGTATATCAACACATCAAAGCAATAGAAAAGCAATTATCAAATTTTGGTGTAAAAAATCGAATATTTAATGCAATACTTTCTCAAATTAAATTTGAAAAGTCACCGCTTGTTGATTACTACCAAAGTAGAGGTGCCATGCCAGTGATTTGTAATAAAGAAGAATTAATTTCAGATGGATATTATGTCTTGCAAGCTCCCCTTTATTCAAGAAAGATAACACCAACACTTAGACATGACCCCCGAAGACTTGCAAGGGCAGTAATGTTTATTAATAAAAAAATGAAGAAATTAAATTAATAAATTTGTCTAATAAGCATCTTGTAATTCATAGAAGTCAGGTTGTATATAATCTTTTCTTAATGGCCATCCTCTCCAGTCTTCTGGCATTAAAAGTCTTGTGGGATTTGGGTGATCAGCAAAATTGATTCCAAACATGTCATAGGTTTCCCTTTCTTGCCAATCACTTCCCTTAAAAATTTTATAAAGGCTAGGTACAGATAAATCTGAGTCTCTATTTAAAAAAACTTTTACTCTAATTTCTTTAATCTCTTTTATATCTTGAATATCTCCAAGTGATATTAGATGATAAAAACTTACGAGACATTTTCCTGGCCCTTCATCGTAACCTCCTTGACACTGAAGGTAGTTAAAGCCATACCCTCTTAAAGTAGATATTGCTTCGTACAATTTTTCTGGTTTGACTGAAAGTATCTCAACACCTATATGATCATTCCCTAAAGATTCGTTGGTAATTCCATCTTCAGAAAGCTGATTACTTACTATCCCATTTTGTTTTACAATTTTTTCTGAAGATTCAGGTGAACTATTATTTTCCATTATTTTATTTCTTCATCTATAGAATTTGTTTCATATATATTTTCACTACTTTCTTCTATCTGATTAAGTTTAGAAGATTCAATTGACTTTTCAGATTTTTTATTTAAATATTCACCAGTATTTTCTGAAAAAACAAGATTCATCTCATGATCTATAGTTAAATATCTATGAGTTTGCTCAGCTTTACTCCTCTCAAGAATACTCTCATTAGCAACTTTTTTTCTTAATTTTATAACAGCATCAAAAATAGCTTCTGGTCTAGGGGGGCATCCTGGAAGGTATAAATCAACTGGGATTAATTTATCAACTCCTCTTACTGCTGTTGTTGAATCTGCACTAAACATTCCACCAGTTATGGTACAAGCTCCCATGGCAATGACATATTTTGGTTCTGGCATTTGCTCATATAATCTTACTAATGCTGGTGCCATTTTCATTGTGACTGTTCCAGCAACAATTAGTAAGTCTGCTTGTCTTGGGGAGCTTCTAGGTACTAAGCCAAATCTATCAAAATCAAACCTAGACCCTATGAGTGCTGCAAATTCTATAAAACAGCATGCAGTTCCGTATAAAAGTGGCCATAGACTACTTAATCTTGCCCAGTTATGAAGATCATCTAAACTTGTCATTATAATATTTTCGCTCAAGTCAGTTGTGACTTGGGGGGCACCCAGAGGATTACAAGTTTCTTCTCTAAGTTCTCTTATTGCTTTTGGTGAAAGTGAATTGTTCAACTTTTTAACTCCATTCTAAAGCTCCTTTTCTCCAAGCGTAAGCAAGAGCAACTACTAATATCGTAATAAATATTAGAGCCTCAATAAATGCTAGTAAGCCTAGTCTATTGAATGCAACCGCCCAAGGATAAAGAAATACTGTTTCTACATCAAATATAACGAATACTAATGCAAACATGTAATATCTAATATTGAATTGAATCCAAGCCCCCCCAATAGGCTCCATCCCTGATTCATAGGTGAGTTTTCTCTCGCCGGTTCTTCCTTTGGGAGAAACTATTAGGTTAGTAACTAAGGCTAAAATTGGAACTGCCGCAGCAATTATTAAAAAACCTAAAAAATATTCGTAGCCTGGTAATGAAAACATTTAAAAAAATTGTTGGAAAATTCGCTTAATTCAGCAAAATCTTTTAGAGTCTTTAAAGTTAAATACTAAATCGTGAGTGAAAACATTCAACCATCTTCTGAGGATAACCAAATAGTTGAGGATTTAGCAAATAAAGAGTCTTCTGAAAAAATTCCAGAATTTAAGGATAAAGAGCTTATAATCAATTTAGAACAAAATAGATTCGAATGTAGAAATTGCGGATATATTTATGATCCAATCGAAGGAAACAAGAAACTTAACATACCTAAAAATACTCCTTTCTCGGCAATAGATGGAAATACTTTTGCTTGTCCAGTATGTAGAGCAGGTAAAAATTTATATAAAGATATAGGACCAAGAGAAAAACCTAGTGGTTTTGAAGAGAATTTAACTTATGGCTTTGGATTCAATAGTTTGCCACCTGGTCAGAAAAATATTTTAATATTTGGTGGTTTAGCATTTGCAGCTGCATGTTTCCTTTCTTTGTACTCTTTGCACTAAAATATATCCATGAAAAAATTTTTAACTAGTATTCCAAACCTTCTTCTAACTTTTACACTTTGCTTTGTTTTAAGTAGTTGTTCTTCAACAGGTGTAAAAATGAGCGAGAGTAGTCCCTGGGAAACAATTCAATTTGAAGATCAGTCAAATGCATTAGATATAGATTTCATAGACAATAATCATGGATTTTTAGTTGGATCAAATAGGCTAATTATGGAATCTAATGATGGAGGAAAATCATGGGAAAAAAGATCGTTAGATATTGCTGCAGAGGAGAATTTTCGTTTACTTGATATAGATTTTAGGGGTTCTGAAGGTTGGTTGATAGGACAACCCTCTTTAGTTATGCATACGACTGATGAAGGTAAGAATTGGACAAGGTTATCACTAGGTAAGCTCCCTGGCCAGCCTTTTTTAGTCTCAACTGTTGATGATGGGGTTGCTGAATTGGCAACAACCTCAGCTGCTATTTATACAACTTCAAATAGTGGTGAAACATGGGAGGCTAAGGTATCAGACCCTTCCGAGCAGGGAGGGATTAGAGATTTAAGAAGAACATCTAATGGAGATTATGTAAGTGTAAGTAGTCTTGGTAATTTTTTCTCTACTCTCGAAAGTGGAAGTGATACTTGGATAGCTCATCAAAGAGCGAGTAGTAAGAGAGTACAAGGTATAGGATTTAATCCAGACGGAAATTTATGGATGTTATCTCGAGGTGCTGAGATAAGATTTAATGACGATAGTAATGATTTGGAAAGTTGGACTAAACCAATAGTTCCAATTCTAAATGGCTATAACTATTTAGATATGGGTTGGGACCCTGAAGGAAATATCTGGGCCGGAGGTGGTAATGGGACTTTGATAGTTAGTAAAGATGATGGTAAAACATGGGATTCTGATCCTGTTGCTTCAAGTTTGCCAACTAACTTTATCAAGATTCAATTCTTGGAAAAAGATGAATTAGATGATAAAAAAGGTTTTATTCTTGGAGAAAGGGGTTACATCCTGAGGTGGAACGGTTAAGTTCAAGCTAATTAAAAAATAAAAAAATCCTTAATTTTCTTGTAATTTAACAACTGTCTGTAACCAAGCTGTAAATTTCTTCACAAACTTAGGATTTTTCCTTGTAAGATCAAAGGGTAAATAATTGTGATTATGGCCGCAGGTTCAACGGGTGAACGCCCATTCTTTGAAATAATCACCAGTATCAGATACTGGATTATTCATGCAGTAACACTTCCAGCTATTTTTATAGCGGGCTTCCTATTTGTATATACAGGTTTAGCCTATGATGCTTTTGGGACTCCACGTCCGGATAGTTATTTCCAGGCTTCTGAATCAAAAGCACCTGTTGTAACGCAAAGATATGACGCTAAATCTCAATTGGATTTAAGAACAAAATAATTATGTCAAATTCTCAAGCTCCAATGCAGGCTGTTGAAGTCCGCGTTTATCCGATCTTTACCATTCGTTGGCTAGCAGTTCATGCTCTTGCGATTCCCTCAGTCTTCTTCTTAGGTGCTATAGCAGCTATGCAATTTTTAAGATAAATTTATTAATTATGCAAGTAAACGAAAATCCGAATAAAGTTCCAGTAGAACTTAATCGTACAAGCCTTTATTTAGGCTTATTAGCAGTATTTGTTTTAGGAATTTTATTTTCCAGTTACTTTTTCAACTAAATTAAAATTATGAGTAAATTAAAAGGCCCTGATGGCAGAATTCCCGATAGATTACCTGATGGTAGACCAGCTGTGGCATGGGAAAGAAGATGGACAGAAGGAACCCTTCCCCTTTGGCTAGTTGCTACGGCGGGAGGAATAGCTGTTATTTTCGTCTTAGGTATATTTTTCTACGGTTCATACCAAGGAGTAGGTGCAGGTTAAACCTTTTATTCCTTTTTAACTATTTAGTATCTAGTTTTAATAAGAATCTGTAAATATCTTTAGTTTTTCTTTTGTAAAATTAGGGATATTTTCTTTTTGAGTTATTAAACCATCCTTTAAAGAACTATGGGATTTGCTTTGAGGTCTCTTTTTATCGATAACTTTAGCGATTTCAAAGACAATTTTGTTAGCAACTTCAGTATTTGCTCTGAGATTTTCCAAAACCATCTCTACTGATACTTCCTGATGAGTTTGATGCCAGCAATCATAATCAGTAACCATAGAAAGAGAAGAATAAGCTATCTCAGCTTCTTTAGCTAATCTTGCTTCAGTGTGATTAGTCATACCTATAATTGAACAACCCCAACTTCTATATAAATTAGATTCGGCTCTAGTAGAGAAGGCGGGCCCCTCCATTGCTAGATATGTTCCTCCTCTATGTAATTGTCTTCCTCCCGGGATATTTTCTTCGCTAACATTGCATAAAATTCCTGACAAGTTCATACAGAAAGGATCCCCCATAGTTACATGAGCTACTGCTCCTTCATTAAAAAATGTTGCTGGTCTTTTATGAGTTCGATCAATAAATTGATCTGGAATAACAATATCAAGGGGCCTGATTTGTTCTTGAAGGGAGCCAACTGCTGATGGAGCGATTATCCACCTCACACCAATTGATCGGAGAGCCCAAATGTTAGCTTTGTATGGTATTTCTGTCGGATTCAGCTTATGTGTTCTACCGTGCCTCGCTATAAAAGCTATTTCTAAATTACCAGTTTTAAAGAGCCTAATTGAATCAGAAGGTTTACCATAAGGTGTATTGACCTCGATTTCTTCATGACATTCTATTTTGTCAATTGAATAGAAACCACTCCCACCAATTACTCCTAATTTTGATTCTTTAATGGGTAATAAATGCTGTTTATTCATTGTAATGAAATGACTATTAATCATCTAGTACTAATTGGAGGCGGACATACAAATGTTCTTTTGATGAGAAAATGGTTGATGTATCCGAAATTAATACCAGAAATCCCTATATCAATTATATCCAGAGATACTCATTTAGTTTATTCAGCTATGTTCCCTTCTGTTATTTCTAAATCAATTTCTTTAGATGAAAGCTTAATCAATATTAGATCTTTAGCTAAAAAGTCAAGAGTAGCTTTCATAAAAGGAGAGGTAATTAATATTGATTTTCAGTTAAAAAAAATTTTTTTAAAAAATAGACCATCAATTTGTTACTCAAAATTAGTGCTTAATTATGGAAGTCAAACCAAAATTTCAGGAGAATTTGAAGATTTAGTCAATAATCAAATTGCTTTCCCAATTAAACCTTTTTTTAAGGCTTATCAGTTAATTGAAAACGAAGATAAGCATGATTCTGAAACTGAACAATCTTTTGTAATTGTAGGAAGTGGACTCGCAGCAATTGAAGTTGTTTTTGCCTTGAGAAAAAGATGGAAAAAAAGATCTTTAAAAATTCTATGCAAATCAAATAAAGTAAACGATAAAATCTTAAAAACTTTTTACAAATCGAATATAGAAGTAGTTGGTAAACTTCCTGTTGAATATGGAAAGATTCTCTTATGTACAGGAAATTCATCACCATATTGGGTACAAAAATATAATTCAGAATTGGATTCAAAAGGACGATTTTTTACAGATCAGAAATTAAGGTTGAAAAATTTTTTCGGAACTTTTGCAACTGGTGATTGCGCAGTCATAAAAACCTCTAAGAGACCTTCTTCTGGAATATTTGCAGTAAAAGTGTTAAATATATTGGCAACTAATATTCAGAAGGAAATAAAAGGTGAATCATTAAAAAAATGGTCTCCTCAAAAATTTGGATTGCAAATAGTAAATTCTTATCCTAGAAAGCTTCCGAAAGCTTTTGCTTTTTATGGTGATGTTGTTATTGGGCCTTCTTTTCTTATTTGGTACCTTAAAAATAAAATTGATGAGGGTTTCATAAAGAAATTTCGTATTTTAGATTCGAATATGAATCAAAAAGTCAAAGAAGGTGAGATGGAAGAATGTAGAGGATGTGCCGCTAAAATTCCTCAAAGCACTTTAAATAAATCCTTAAGAAGTGCTCAACTTGAAAATTTTGCAACTTCTCCTGAGGATTCTGTTGAAATTTATAAAAATAATCAAGATATTATTCTTCAAAGTGTTGATGGATTTCCAGCGTTGATAAGCGATCCTTGGCTAAATGCAAAAATTACTGTGTTGCATGCTTGCTCAGATTTATGGGCTTGCGGAGTAAAACTTTCATCTGTACAGGCCTTAATATCTCTTCCAAAAGTAGGAAAAGATTTTCAAAGCTACCTTTTTTCTCATTGTCTAAAAGGGATAAAAACAACAGTTGAAGAACAAGGGGGTAAGTTAATTGGAGGGCATACTTTTGAGTCAAGAAGTTTAGTTGATCAACCTTATTCTTTAGGAATAGATATTTCTTTAACTGTTCAGGGAGTTTTGAAAAATGGAGCAAAACCATGGTTAAAATCCGGTATGAAAAAAGGAGATATTATACTAATGTCAAGACCTCTAGGAGTGGGAGTTTTTTTTGCTGCTCAAATGCAAAATATCAATTTGAAAGATAGTTCAGAGGAGATAATGAGAAATTTAGTTACAAGTCAGCAACCATTAATTGATAAAATTTATTTGCTTCAAGATAAGTTTGGAGAAACATTTATAAATGCAGCTACTGATGTAACTGGCTATGGATTTATAGGTCACCTTAAAGAGATGATCGATTCATCTAATTTATTAAGGAAAGATAATAAGCTTAAACCTATTAGGGTTTTATTAGATTTATTTGCATTTAGAGCTTATCCAGGAGTATTTGATTTAATACACAAAGGAAGCAAAAGTTCTCTATTCGAATCGAATAAAG
>ERZ802819.142-NODE-142-length-46180-cov-16.3208_pt1 | contig 46180 bp, 49 predicted proteins | sample MGYA00345647_ERZ802819 | MGnify/ENA primary metagenome ERZ802819 (study PRJEB30503, sample SAMEA104212355) | marine metagenome | biome: Westerlies Biome; feature: [SRF] surface water layer (ENVO:00010504) within the epipelagic zone...; material: water...
ACATCATTCCACTTGCGCCTGAGCCTAAAATTACAACATCATATTCTTTATCCATCTACTATCTCCTTGCCCGACATTAATGAATATATTGTATTTTATCTAGATAAAAAAATGGAAACAAATATAAAAAATTAGATATTTATTTTGAAATTTTCAATAAATTACTTAATCTAAAATTATAATTAAACAATTATATAAATGTTTGGGGCGAGTTTATGGATTTAGGTATTAAAGGTAAGAAAGCTATCATAAATGGTGGAAGTGCTGGAATGGGAAAAGGTAGCGCAATTGCTCTTGCCAGAGAAGGTGTTGACCTAGTCATATCATCTCGGGGAGAAGAAAGGCTTGAAAATACTTGTGAAGAAATAAGAAAAGAAACTGGTGTAAATGTTGTTGCAGTAGCCACCGACCATAGTACTGATGAGGGAAGAGAAAAAATAATAAAAGCATGTCCCAACCCAGATATTTTAGTAGGAACATGTACACCTCCAATGCATACACCTGACTACGAGAGTATTTCTCCAGACGACTGGAGGCAAACATTGGAGGTCTCTCTTCTAAGTCCAGTTTCATTTATGAAAGAATTAATTCCCGGTATGGTAAAGAGAAAATGGGGAAGAATTGTTAATATTGGAACTGGTGCAGCAAAAACACCTGCTGAAGTAAGAATATTATCAGGAGGCCCAAGAGCAGCGTTAGTAAATTATTCTGTTGCAGTTTCTAAAAAAGTTGCAAGGCATAATGTTGCAATAAATAATATTTTACCTGGAATGCATCATACAGCTGCAACTGGAGAAAGATATCAAAAACTAGCAGAAGAAAACGGGACTTCATATGATGAGGAAATTTTTGAGTTCGCAAAAAAATGGAGGATACCTGCAAGAAAATTTGGCACCTCACAGGATTTTGGAGATTTTGTGGCAATGTTTTGCAGTGAACAAGCAACATATGTCATTGGTCAAAGTTTAGTGATTGATGGTGGTATTGATAATACAACTTTTTAAGGAAAAAACATGTCAGAAAAACCTATACTTTTAGATGTCCAAGATAAAATAGCGACAATTACTTTAAATAGACCTGAAAGAAAAAATGCTATTAATGCAAATATGGTTAATGAGTGGGTAGAAATACTTGATGAGTGTAGAGATAATGATGATATTTCTGCTGTTATATTAACTGGTGCTGGTGAAGCTTTTTGTGCTGGTGGTGATAAAGCAAACCTTGGTGCAAATAATAAAATAGATCCACTTGAGACAAAAAATCATTTTTGGGATCATTTCCAAAGAGTTGCCAAAAGAACTGCATTAATAGAGAAGCCTATAGTTGCTGCTGTAAATGGTATGGCAACAGGTGCTGGAATGGATATGAGTCTTCATTGTGATATTAGGTTTGCTTCTAAAAATGCTATTTTTAGAGCTTCATACGCAGCATTTGGTTTAGTTCCAGGAAATGGGGGTACTTATTTCCTGCCGCGTATTGTTGGAACGTCAAAAGCACTAGAATTATTCTGGTCAACCGATGTGATAGATGCCGATGAAGCATTAAGAATTGGTTTAATAAATAAAATATTTTCGCAAGAAGAGTTAATGAAAAAAACACGAGAATGGGTGAGTAATGTCTTAGATCAAGCTCCAATCCCTGTTAGGGTTATAAAAAGGTTAATTTATCAAAATGTTAATATGGACCTAAATACTAGCCTTGATTTAATTTCCTCTCATATGGCCTTTGCCAGAACAAGTGAGGATCATGCAGAGGCTATTTTAGCATCTGAAGAAAAAAGAAAACCAAAATTTAAAGGTAAATAATGAGTGCAATAGATAAAAGATTTGAAAGTAGAAATTTTAAAGGTTGGAAAAACCTAGATCTAAAAAACCTTCCTGTTGATGGTAAAAGATATAATTCTTATGAGTTCATGCAAAAAGAATGGGAATATATGTGGCCGAAGATCTGGTTGCTACTAGGACGTGAAGAAGAAATTCCAAATGCCGGTGATTATCAAATGGAAGATTTTGGAAAAGAGAGCTTTTTAATGGTTAGACAAGATGATGGCTCAATAAAGTCTTTCTATAATGTATGTCAACATAGAGGGGCTCGTCTTACATTCAATGATGTGGGAACAACTGAGACATTTAATTGTCCTTATCATGGCTGGAAATGGAGAAAAGATGGAAAACTTCTTGAAGCTCAAGATTCAGAAGATTTCCCCCAAGGAGACCCTTGTCAAAATTTAAAATTAGAGGAAGTTAAAACTGAAACATTCGCTGGATTTATTTGGATAAATATGGATCAGAATGCATGTTCTCTTAGAGAGTGGCTTGGACCAATATGGGAGGATTGGGAAGCATACGAAATCCATAAATGGAAACGTTATGTAGCTCAAACAGTTAATATGCCTTGTAATTGGAAGATTATTTTGGATAACTTTAATGAATCTTATCATCTCAATACTGTTCATGCTCCAGAAAAGGCAGTTACCAAAAAGAGAATGCCAAGCGGAGTTGATACTAGCTATAAAAATACTCAATTTGATCTATCTGAAGAAGGGCATAATAGAATGATTATGCAAGCAGGTTATGGTCCTGCCGGGTCTTTTGAAGAAGGTGGATTAATTGAGGACCCTTTGGCAACAGTTATGAAAGATTGGGAGCTTGACCCAAGTGAATTTACTGGGCGAGGTATTGATACAAGAAAAGCAATCCAAAAAGCAAAAAGAAAGTTGGGGGGTAAAAGAGGCTATACTCATTACGATAATCTTTATGATGAACAACTTACGGATGCGTTTCATTACACCCTATTTCCAAACTTTGCGGTTTCATTATGGGCTGATGGATTTCATTTCTTAAGAGCGAGACCACACCCAACAGATCCAGAAAAATGTGTATTTGATAACTGGTGGTATGCAAGTAATCCTAAAAATGAAACATCGCCTATTAGAAGTACCATTGGTATTCATGAAAGAGGGAGCTTTGCTTTAGAGCCTGATGTTTTTGATCACGGTGAAAAAAGTCTTGGTCAAACTATTGATCAAGATGCAGTCGTCTTTATATTTCAACAATATGGACTTCGCTCCAGAGGTTTCAACGGTGCATATTTTGCAGGACAAGAAAAGCGAGTTCATCGTTTTCATGAAATGATTGAATCATATTTTGAGGAATAGACTATGGAAAAAAAACTAGAAAAAGTAATATCAAAATCCGAGATTTATGATCTTGCGTGTAAATATATGCGAGGCCTAGATCGCCTTGATAAAAATATCTTTAGATCAGTTTTTCATGAAGATGCGTATTGCGATTATGGATTTATTAAAACTGACCCTGATACATTTGCAACATTTTGTATGGATGCCTTAAAAGATCATATAGCTAATCACCATATGATAGGAAACTCATTAATTGAATTTGATGATGATGATGAAAATACAGCCTATGGTGAAATATATTTTAATGCTTATCATAAGACCATTGAAAATGGTGTTAACACTGATGTTATTATAGCTGGAAGATATCTTGACCGTTATGAGAGAAGAGATGGCGTTTGGAAGATAGCCTATCGATCAGAAGTTAATGATTGGTCAAGGACTGAACCAACAAATGACCCTTATTTTGATGATTCAGATTGTCATAGGGGCAAACGACAGGATGATGATGTTTATCACAGAGAAAAAATGCATAAACCCTAAATTTTATTAATATAATTTGCTACTGCTGTTTTTTAGCATTTATTTCCGATCTAATCTCTTCTTGTTTTTCCTGAGTAATCGGATAATTACGAACACATAAAATTGCAAGTAAAAGACATAAGGGCAGGCCTAAACAAAATAAAACTTTAAGACCTAAAATTTGTTCTGGGCTATTTATTGCGCCAGGAGTAGAATCAAAACCAATTAAATCAAGATAGGTGAAAGCAAAAAATGGTGCAATTGCTATAGCCATTTTAGTAACAAACGACCATGCTGCAAAAAACTGAGCCGCTCTATCTTCACCAGTAAGATAAGTATCATAATCTATAACATCTGCTTTCATAGAATGTGGGATAAGATGAAAAGTTGATCCAGCCAATCCAGCTATAAAAGTAATTGGAAACATCCAATAATAATCCCCCTCTCCTAAAAAGAAATAACATGGTTGTAAAAAAGTGAAAACAAGTAGGCCAATTTTCCAAGCATTATGTTTTCCAATTTTTTTAGAAAGCCAAAGCCAAAATGGGATTCCTATAAGATTTGCAACATAATAAAATACAAAATAGAGAATACCCTGTTCCTCCTCACCAGTTACGCCTCTAATAAAGAACATGACTGTTAAGGTTGAGAGGGTTACGCCTAAATAATTAAAAAAATATGCAAAAATAAGTTTTCTAAAAGCGCTATTTTTCCACATAGCCAGCAAACCTTGCTTTACAGATCCCTGCTTCACTTTGTAGTCCATCCTTTCAGGAACATTAAAAACTGAAAGACTAATACAAATTGGAATTACCAAAATTAAACAAGCTCCAATAATTATAATAGTTTCTTCTGCACCTCCAAAAGCAAATAGGAATAAAGCAATTGCAGGTAAGAATTTTGAAATTGCATTACCAAATGTTCCAATAAACATTCTCCATCCGACAATTGTTGATCTCTCATTATAATCATTAGATAACTCTGCAGCCCATGAATAGTAGGGAATAAATAACATACTCCATCCAAACCACAGAACTAGAAACCAAAATAATAAATAATGTCCACCTGCACCAAGATTCAAAGATAGAAAGTCCAGACTAAGAGGAACCCATTCCCATGAATCTTCTGGGAAAAATATCTTATATGTTGCAATCATTAAAAGTGGTATAGAAAAAAACATCCATATACGCCTTCTTCCCCAGCGAGTATCAGTCTTATCACTTAAGAAGCCAATTAAAGGATCTGTGACTGCATCAAAAGATCTTGCTAAGAGCATTACTAAAGCTACTACAGTAAAATTAAGCCCTAAATCAGAAACATAATAATTTGGTATAAAAGCCAATAAAGGCAGTGATGCAATTGAAAGAGGCATCTCTGAGAGTCCATAAAAAAATAAAGTTTTTTTTGGTAGAGTTTTTTCAGACATCAATTATTTACTCCACCCTAGACCATAAAGAGTCTTCACTTATCCAATCATCTACCCAATCATGAAAGTGCTGGAGCCTCTCCTCGTCATTACTTAATGTAGCGCTATCAAAGCCTTTTGAATGCATACCAGCCTGCATATCATTTAAATAATGAATATCTTGGTCTATTGTTACAGTTAAGGATTTTCTCCCCTGAACTACATCATCTCTAGTAAAAATATCATGTTCAGGTCTAGAACCAGTTTGTTCATAAAAAGACGACCCCGGAAGTAATTCCAACTCCTTAGATTCATCTCGAACTTGATGTGATGGTATTTGAAAAGACCACTTAGTGAAGGAACATTTATTTGGATCAGAGTGATGAGGTTTAGGACCAAAAATCCATAATCTTTCAGGATGAATTGTCATAAAAATATTTGGGAAAATATCGTATTGAAGGACATCTGAAACTTGATCATCTGTAAACTCAGAAAAATCAAAACCTAACTCATCACCGATGACTCTTTTTTGTTTTTGAATAGCCTTACGAATCTCGGGGACTTTTCCATGAAAATCATCTGGGTTTAATCTAAGGCCTTTGAGGTAATCCTTCATAAACTCTGGTGGTTCTTCTGGGGTTGAATACCTTGGGTTAACAACAGGGCTCGTGACCATTGTTCTTGTATGACCAAAAGGCCATAAATCATTTTCTGCATCACAACAATCAACAAAACTAGCATGCTGAGGATGAATAAAGTCGACATGATATTGTTCTAAAAAATTATCTCTAACTGTTTTCCAGTTAGTCTCCAAAAGAGAAACAGTTTGATGCTTAACAAGATTCATTTTTTCAAATTTATAGGGCTTTAACTGATCCACTATTGGTCCAAGGAAAGTTTCTAATGAAGATGAATTTTCATCCATATTAATAAAAACTAAACCGGCCCATACTGAAACCTTAACAGGCTTTAGAGATTTCTTGTCACAAGGGACACCTTCTTTAAATAATTCCCTATCCGGTACATGCTCTAGAGTCCCATCCAATCCATATGTCCATCCATGGTAGGGGCATGAAACCTTGCTAAAAGAACCAGATTCCAGAGTAACAATTTTATTTCCCCGATGCTGACATACATTATAAAAGGCTGAAATTTCATTTTCATCATTACGAGTAATAACAATTGACTCACGACCAATATCATAAATAAAAAAATCACCAGGCTCTAAAAGATCACTTTCCAAACCAGCAAATAACCATGCTTTAGTCCATATACCTTCCCATTCGGATTGCATAAAATCTTTAGATATATATCTATCCTTTGATAAAGATGCAGATTTATCAAGAGTTGCAGTTAGCTTTTCGCTAAAATCAATATAATTAAAAGTCTGTGGCATTTGACTCCCCTTCTAAATTCACCCTTTATTATTATAATGTAGTCAGATTATCACCATAGTAAAGGTATGAAAATATATAGATAGGTAAAATTCTACATCAATTAAATTTAGTATCTTGACCAATTAGTTTTTGAGGTCTTGAATAAGGCTTCGAAGGGAGGGAATAATGATAGTAGTTAATGCAACAGCTAAAACAACTAGTGAAAATATTTTAAACTTAAAAAATGTAATCTTTGATCTTGAACAAGAAACATTAAAAGAAAAAGGATGCCTAGATTATGCTTTTAGTGCAGATATTAACAATCCAAATGTTATGAGAATTACTGAACTCTGGGAAGATCTCCAGTCACTAAAAGATCATTTAGAAACAGAACACGTAGCAGTATTTAGAGAAGAAATGTCAAAAAACCCAATTGATGTTGAAGCTCATTTTTATGAATCAGAAGAAATACCGTATCCAGGATAATAATAATGAAAAATAAAGTAAGTTCTTGGAAAGTTGGCGATGTGAAAATAACTAGAATAATTGAAGGTGAAAGAGCTGGCCCTATGTTTGTTGTGCCAGATGCTATTCCTGAAAATATTATAAAAATGCCATGGCTTCAACCTTACTTTTCAGATAGCAAAGGAAATACCATTGTAAGTGTTCATGCGCTTGTTATAGAAACCAAAGAAAAGTGTATTATTGTCGATACTTGCCTTGGTAATGATAAAGAAAGACACATCCCTTCATGGAACAATCTGCAAACTAAATTCCTTGAAGACTTAGAGAGCGCTGGATATAAAACAGACGATATTGATACAGTATTATGTACTCATCTTCACACAGACCATGTTGGTTGGAATACCATCTTAGTAGATGACAAATGGGAACCAACATTTAAAAAGGCAGATTATTTATTTGGTAGAGAGGAATGGAATTATACTGAAAAACAATTAGGAAACCCTCTTTATGCGGAATTTATAAATGACTCGATCATACCTATTATTGACTCTGGTCTCGTTAAGTTTGTCGAACTTGATGAAAAAATATGCGAGGAAATAACCCTTGAGCCAACATTAGGTCACACACCAGGGCATGTAAGTATAAAAATTTTATCCAATGGTGAGAAAGCAGCTATAACTGGTGACTTTTTGCATCATCCATGCCAAATGGAAAAACTTGACTGGATTTCGTCTGCAGACTGGGATCCAGAACTTGCAAAAGAAACTAGACGAAGAAAATTATTAAATTACGCTGATGAAAAAACCTTAGTTTTTGGAACACATTTTGCATCTCCATCAGCAGGTTACGTTGTTAAAAAGGATGATCATTTTATTTTTGAGGTAAAACATCCATTGTAAATATATACCAAACAATTTTTAATAATGATTTACTAAGATATAAATTTTTTTTAGATTAATTGATAAGATTGGTTTTAAATTGAGGGAGAAAATCAATGAGCTTAAATGAAGAAACAAAGCCTGGGGATGCGAGGTGTCCAGATCACCCAAGCACTAAAGAATTAATAAAAAATGATAAAGGCGGAGCACCTAAACCGTTGCTGGAAGAATCTTATAATTTTTTAGGTGATGAAGATATTCCATATGAAAGATATACTTCTGAAAAATTTGCAAATGCAGAGGATGAGCATATGTGGTCCAAAGTTTGGCAATGGGCCTGCAGAGAAGAACACATACCTGAGCCAGGGGATTATTATGTTTATGATGTTGGAGATCGCTCAGCTATAATCGTCAGAACAGAAGATAATGAAATTAAAGTTTATTACAATTCTTGTTTACATAGAGGTACTCAATTAAAGCCTGCAAATAGCTCAGGCTTTTGTAAAGAGCTTAAGTGCCCATTTCATGGTTGGTCATGGTCTCTTAAAGGCGAATTAGAATTTTTACCATGTGATTGGGATTTCCCTCATGTAAATAAGGAAGAATTCTCTCTTCCGGAAATCAAGTTTGATATTTGGTGTGGTTTTATTTTTATTAACTTTGATGAAAATGCTAAACCTCTCAGTGAATATTTGGGAGTTCTTCCTCGACATTTTGAAAATTGGAAACTTGAGGATCGTTATATAGAAACTCATGTAATAAAAAAGTTACCTGCAAATTGGAAGGTTTCTGCTGAGGCCTTTTTAGAGGCTTATCATGTTTTAGAAACTCATTCCGAAGGAGTTTATACTGCAGGTGATGCTAACGCGGATTATGATATTTTTGGTGATCATATTTCAAGATTTGTTCATACTATTGGATACACAAGTCCTCACATAACTGAAAATCGTCCTTCTGAGCAAGAGATTTTTGATATATTGATGGGTAAAAGAACAGAAGAAGGTGCAGGACAAAAATTACCTGAAGGAACTTCAGCCAGAGAGGCTTATGCGGAGCATGTTCAGGAGACAATGAAAGAAAAATTCAAACAAGATTTCTCTCATCTCACTGTTACTGAGACAATTGATTCAATTGAATATTTTGCTTTTCCAAATGCATTTTTTTTCCCAGGCCTTCAATTATCAATGGTTTATAGATTTAGACCAAATGGCGTTGATGGTGCCCTTTTTGATTTACTATTTCTCAGACCAAAACCTATTGATGGGCCATGCCCACCTCCGCCAGAACCTTTTGCACTAGAGATAGAAGATAGTTATACAAAATGCCCTGGAACAGAATTCTTAGGCGCCGTTTATGATCAAGATACAAATAATTTGCTATCCCAAACAAAAGGATTTAAATCAAGTTTCAAAAAAGGACAATCACTTGGAAACTATCAGGAAGCAAGAACGAGACATTTCCATCAAACAATAGATAAATATTTGGAGAATATTAATGGGTAAGCTGGACGGAAAAGTCGCCGTAATATTGGGAGCATCATCAATAGAGGGCTTAGGAGGTGTTATTGCAAAATCCTATGCTAATGAAGGTGCAAAAGTAGTTATAAGTGGACGCCGCCAAGAACCCTTGGATGAGTTGGAAACTGAGCTTAATGGAAAGGCTCAAACTTGTGATATTACTGTAGATGGAGATATAGAAAACTTATTTAAAGTAGCAAAAGATACTTATGGTAAAGTTGATATTGCAATAAATACGACAGGTATGTATGAGCCAGGGCCACTTAATGAGCTAACAAGGGATCATTTAAGAAAATATACAGAAGTAAGCTTTATAGGGCCAACAATTTTTATCAGAGAAGCTGCCAATATTATGGAAAATGGTGGTTCAATCATAACAACAACATCTGTCACAGTTGAATTATCAGCTGTTGGTCTTTCCGCCTATGTCGGAACTAAAGCAGCAACTGATAAAATTGTTCAGATAGCTGCAAAAGAATACCAACATAAAGGTCTTAAGATTAATTCTTTGTCTCCAGGTCTAGTAGATACTCCTATGACAGGAGCTTTGTTTGATATGGACGGTCCAATAAAAGCAATGACAAAAGAGTCTCCACTTGGAAGACTTGCGAATGTTCAAGATGTTGCTAATACTGCAGTATGGATGGCATCAGATGATTGCTTTACTACTGGAGATTTAATTCGAGTAAGTGGCGGTATTCAACTGAATCGATTGCCGACTCAAGAAGAAATGTATGGTCAATAATTAAAATATATAGGGAGAAAGAATATGACAGGAAGACTAGAAGGAAAAGTAGCGATTATAACAGGTGCAGCTATGGGTTTAGGTGCAGCTGATGCTGAACTTTTTGCCTCAGAAGGAGCTAAAGTAGTTTTAACTGATATCGCAGAAAAAGAGGGTCAAGCCTTAGCAGATAAATTAGGTGGAACTTTTTTTAAACATGATGTTACTGATGAAGATCGATGGGTAGAAATCATAAATGAAACAGAAGAAAAATATGGCCGTATTGATATACTTGTAAATAATGCTGGTATAGTTAAACCTGGTAATCCTGAAAATCAAACAACTGAAGAATACAGATTCACTATGTCAGTTCACATGGATAGTACTTTTTTTGGATGTAAATATGTTATACCAGTGATGGCTAAAACAGGTGGTGGATCAATAGTAAATATGTGTTCAATCGCTTCAGTTCAAGGAGAGTCATATGTTGCTGCTTATTGTGCAGCCAAGGGTGCAATTGAAGCCTATAGTAGGGCTGTCGCAGTGCACTGTGGTCTAGCAAAAAATGGTGTTCGTTGTAATACAATTCATCCATCCGGAATAGCAACTCCAATGGTTGCAAGCGTTCCGGCACTTATGGAAGAAAAATTTGGAGCCTCACCTGTTGTCCAAGAGGCTCCAGTAGAAAGTAATAAGGTTGGTGAACCTCTAGATATTGCAAATGCTGCATTATATCTTGCCTCAGATGAATCTAAATTTGTAAATGGAGCTCAAATAAGAGTTGATAATGCAATGTCAGTTGTTTCCGGAAATATGCCAGAATAATAGGAGTTATGAATGGGAAAAGTTATTGATTATTTTGATGATGATACTCGCCTAGAAGGTATTTTCTTTCCTCATGAGAGCAATGCGAATGCTCCCGTTGTTTTAGTTGTACCAACTTATGCAGGTAGAGATCAGTTTACACTCGACAAAGCAAAGTCGATGAATAACTTGGGCTATTCTGGATTTGCTGTAGATATGTATGGAGAAGGGAAAACTGGAAGCTCACCAGAAGAAAATATAGAATTAATGAATAATGTTCTTTCTGATAGATCAAAACTTCAAAAAAGAATGCTATCAGCAATCGATGCAGTAAAATCAGAAGCTGGAGTAGATAATTCTAAAATTGCTAGTATTGGTTTCTGTTTTGGAGGCCTTTGCGTTCTGGATGTTGCAAGAATAGGCTCTGATATAGCTGGTGTAGTTTCTTTCCATGGTATTTTTAATAAGCCTGGAAATACTGACGGGAACATCATAAATACAAAAGTTCTTGTTTTACATGGCAATGATGATCCTATGGTTCCACACGAAGATGTTAATGGGCTTGCAAATGAACTCACAGAGTCTAAGGCTGATTGGCAAATTCATGCTTATGGATCAACTTCTCATGCATTTACAAATAAAGAGGCAAATTCGCCAGAAATGGGAATGGCATATAATCCAGATGCAGATAGACGTTCATGGAAAGCAATGCAAGACTTTTTAAAAGAAGTGATTGGCTAAATAAGTCTCTAAGGATATACAATAGAATCATGACTGAAGAAAAAGAACTTGCTGTACACGCCTTTGTTATACCGGTTACTCCGTTCCAACAGAACTGTTCTATCTTATGGTGCACAGAAACTAAAAAAGGCGCTGTAATTGATCCGGGCGGAGATATCGATCAAATAATTACCGCAATAAATAAGTATGATGTAAAAATTGAAAAAATACTTATTACACATGCGCACTTAGATCATGCAGGTGCAACTGCTGAACTTTCCCGTAAACTTAATGTTCCAATAGAGGGTCCTCATAAAGATGATATGTTTTTAATTGAAAGTCTTGAGGAACAGGGAAAGAAATATAATTTTTCCCCTGCAGAGTCTTTTGAGACATCAAGATTCCTAGAGGGTGGTGATGAAGTAACAATAGGAAATCAAATATTTGGTGTTCGTCACTGTCCTGGTCATACTCCTGGGCATGTAATATTTTTTCATAAAGAAGCAAAGATAGCTGCTGTTGGTGATGTCTTATTCCAAGGATCGATAGGGAGATCTGACCTACCGAGAGGAAATCATCAGCAATTGGTTAATTCCATAGTTAATGAATTATGGCCCCTAGGTGATGAGATAAGATTTATACCTGGCCATGGTCCAATGTCTACCTTTGGAAACGAAAGACTAACAAACCCGTATGTCTCAGATTTTGCATTAGGAATTGATCGAGAAGTTTCTGATGCAGTAAAAAAACAAGAAACATCAATGGAGTAGATCTTTGGTTCTTTCTAACAGCCGTCTAAATAGACGTGTTGGACTTTCTTTTTTATACTTTATTCAGGGTGTACCCCAGGGCCTGATTTATTTTTCTTTAATAGATTGGTTGGCATCTAAAGACTTTTCTATAGGTGATATTGCTATAATAACCTCAATAGCCTCCTTACCATGGACACTTAAATTTATCATTGGGCCATTTGTCGACTCATATCAATTATCAAAAATGGGTAAAAGAAAACCCTGGATATTGAGTTCATTAATACTATTGAGTCTTATTTTTTTATTTTTATCTCAATTTATTTCAATACATTTATCCCCAGTACTAATAGGATTATCATTATCTCTAATAATACTCAGCACATCAATTCTTGATGTAGCAACAGATGGTCTCGCAATAGACATACTTGATAAAGATGAAAGGGGTATAAGCAATGGTTTTATGTGGGGCGCAAGAACCCTTGGTGTTAGTATTTCTGCTCTTATAAGCTCAATCTTAATTAGAAATTATGGATTAAATCAAACTTTTGAATTGTTCGGAATTACATTATTAGCAAGCTCTCTTTTTATAATCTTCCAGAAAGAAAATATTACAGATAAAATGATTTCTTTTTCACAGCTATCAAAAAAAGAACAGGCCATAGATTTAAAAAAAGCATTATATGGCTTATATCAAACATCAGTTACTCCTCTAATTTTTATGTTAATATTATTTTGCTTAGTATCTAATATTTCTTTTGGAATGCATTATGTTAGCATATCTAATCTATATACAAATATTGCTGGTTGGGATCATGAAATTTTAACAAAAATACGTTCTCTTGGACTATATATTGGAATTTTCTCAGCTATAGGCGGAGGTTATTTATCGGATAAATACAGTCCCTACAAAATTATCATAATATCCCAGCTTATAATTGCCCTGACAATGATCTCAGTATTTATTTTAAGCGGCCAAATTTCTAATTTATATATAGGCTCCTTAATATTGATATTATTATCCGTAATGGGTTCATTTGTGATGTCTGCAAGCCTTTCACTGTGTATGGGTCTTTCAATTAAGGCAATAGCAGCTACACAATTTGCATTTTTAATGAGCATTAGGCACTTTTCTCGAATAATCGGTGAGTGGCTAGCAGGTCTTTTAGACTATCTAAGTATATCAATTAATGAAATATACTTAATAATGTTTTTACTATCATTTTTACCCATATTAACAATACAAAGAATGATGGTTTTAAATAAAATAAGATAAACCAAAATTTACCTATAATATGCTTGACACCTACTCACTCAACGTTATATTTGCGCCCCTAGGGGAAATTTTACTTCTCCAGTATATTAATGGATATTTAAAATGTACGCAGTAATTCGCAGTGGCGGAAAACAATATAAAGTTTCAAAAGATGACGTTATTTCAGTTGAAAAACTAATCGGTGAAACAGGTGATAAAATTAATTTAAATGAAGTACTTATGATTGGTGGTGAGGGCGATCCAATTGTTGGTGATCCAATCATCCAAGGTGCTGTTGTTAATGCTGAAGTAATTGAACAAACTAGGGCCAAAAAAATTATCGTCTTTAAGAAAAAAAGAAGACATAACTACAGAAGAAAAAATGGTCATCAGCAACACTTAACAACGCTAAAAATTGTTGATATTAAAGAAAAAGAAACCAAAAAAGTAGCAGCAGCAAAAGCTGATACAGCTCCTGAAAAGGAAAAGGCTCCTGCGAAGAAAAAAACTGCAGCAAAGAAAACTACTGCAGCGAAGAAAACAGTAAAAACTGATACAAAAACTAGGTCTGTTAAGAAAAAAAAGACTGAGGAGTAAGAAATGGCGCATAAAAAAGCAGGTGGTTCATCAAGAAATGGAAGAGATTCAGCGGGAAGAAGGCTGGGTGTAAAAAAATTTGGTGGTGAAAGTGTTATTCCTGGAAATATAATTGTTCGTCAACGAGGAACTAAGTGGCAACCCGGTAAAAATGTTGGTCTCGGAAAAGATCATACAATTTTTTCTTTAATCGAGGGTACAGTTAGTTTTAAAAAACTAAGAACAGGTGGTCCAGTTATTTCTGTTGACCCTATTACTGAAAAAACTAATTAAAATTTAATTTAACCGGTTCATAGTTCTATTTATTTTATAGATTTAATAATTATGAGATAGGTTATGAAATTTCTTGACCAAGCAAAACTTTTTATCAGCTCCGGAAAAGGCGGAAACGGCTGCGTTAGCTTTCGTCGTGAAAAGTATATTGAATTTGGTGGGCCAAATGGTGGTGATGGTGGAAGAGGAGGAGATGCAATTATAAGGTGCGTCGAAGGCTTAAATACACTAATTGATTTTAGATTTAAGCAACATTTTAATGCAAAAAATGGCGAGGATGGAAAAGGAAGCGAAAAAACAGGAGGAAACGGACAGGATATAATAATTAATGTTCCCAAAGGAACAATTATATTAGAAGAGGATAATAAAACTGTTATTGCTGATTTAAGGGAGGTTGATCAAGAAATTCTAATCCTTGAAGGTGGGAATGGTGGTTTTGGAAATAGTCATTTTAAAGGACCAAACAATCAAGCACCAAGAAAAGCAAATGCAGGTTTAAATGGTGAAGAAAAATGGATTTGGCTAAGATTAAAATTAATTGCTGATGCTGGTTTAATAGGATTGCCAAATGCTGGAAAATCGACATTAATTTCATCAATAAGTGCAGCAAAACCTAAAGTTGCAGACTATCCTTTTACAACATTAAATCCTGTTCTTGGAATTGCCAGTCATAAGTCAAAGGAAATAACAATTGCGGATATACCTGGCTTAATTGAAGGTGCTCACGATGGTAAAGGGCTTGGTGATAGATTTCTAGGACATGTTGAAAGATGCAGTATTTTAGTACACTTAATAGATTCATTCTCAGAAGACCCATATGAAGATTGGAAGACAGTACGATATGAGATTGAATCATATTCTGATGAATTAGCTCAAAAAAGAGAGGTGATCGCCCTCTCTAAGATAGACGGTTTAAATGAAAAAGACATAAAAGATAAAATTAATTTATTGGAAGATAAAACAGGTAAAAAAGTATTTCCTATATCGTCTGTAGCAAATAAAGGTCTAGAAGAAATTCTAAATACAGTATTAAATGTTATTAAAGAAAAAAAAACTAAAGAAGATACAAAGAAATGGTCACCATAAATAATATATCTGAAGCATCAAGAATTATAATCAAAGTTGGGTCATCGCTTGTGACAAGTAAAGACGGAAATATAGATGAAAAAATTTTAGATTCTATTGCAACCGACCTACTTAAACTTCGAGAACAAAATAAAGAAATAATCATTGTTTCGTCTGGAGCAGTATCTCTTGGTAATGAAATTAATAAAGATAAAAAAAATCTATCTTTATCTGAGAGTCAGGCCGCATCGTCTATAGGGCAAATAAAACTAATAAATGGATGGAAAAAGTCGCTTGAAAAAAGAGGCTTAAATATTGCACAAATCTTAATAACAGCAGATGATACCGAGGATAGAAGAAGATATTTAAATGCCCGTTCAACATTTGAAGAATTATTAAAAAATAATTATATACCTATAATTAATGAGAACGATACAGTTGCAACATCTGAAATAAGGTATGGTGATAACGATAGATTGGCTGCAAGAGTAGCAGGAATGCTCTCAGCTGATTGTCTTGTTCTACTATCAAACGTTGACGGCTTGTATTCTAAGGATCCAAAAAAAGAAGAAAGTCACCTTATAAAAGAAGTAAGCGATTTAAATGATGAAATAATATCAATGGCCGGAGATGCTAGTGAGTTAGGTAGTGGTGGAATGATAACAAAACTTGAGGCAGCAAAAATTTGTATGTCGGTTGGTAGTAATATGATCATAGCCTCAGGTAATAATAAAAATCCTCTAATGTCGATTGAAAGAGGTGTCAATTGTACATGGTTTAAGCCTGAAAAGTCGTCAAAAAATTCTCTAAAAGTTTGGTTATCCGGCCAATTAAAACCAAGTGGAGAAATTTTTGCTGATATAGGTGCCAGTAAAGCACTCCTTGATGGAAAAAGCTTATTATCTGCAGGAGTAACAAAGGCAAATGGAAACTTTGACAAAGGTGATACTTTAGTTATTTTCAATGATAAGAATATAGAAATTGCAAGAGGTCTATCAAACTACAACTCAGAAGACCTAAATAAAATAATAGGAAAGAAATCCAAGGAAATCGAAATAATACTTGGGTATGTAGATAAGCCAGAAATAATACATAGAAATAATCTTGTATATTCTGGTGAACAAGAGAGTTAAATGTCTGAAGAAATAAAAAAAATATTATTAGAAATGGGGAAAGAGGCTAGGAAATCATCTCAAAAATTAGCCTTGGCCTCAGCAGAGCAAAAAAATCAATCATTGCATTATATGGCTGATAATATTGACCAGAATGTAAGCGCTATTTTAGATGCTAATATCAAAGATATCGAGAAAGCTAAAGACAATAATATCTCCCAATCATTTTTAGATAGGCTGATATTAAATGACGATAGAATAAAATCAATGTCGGATGGATTAAGGTCAATAGCAGACCTCGAAGATCCTGTTGGTCAAAAAATGGCTAAATGGCAAAGACCGAATGGCTTAGATATTGAAAGAGTAAGGACACCCCTTGGTGTTATTGGAGTAATTTATGAAAGTAGACCAAATGTAACTGCTGATGCAGGTGCATTATGTATTAAAGCCGGTAATGCAGTTATCTTAAGAGGTGGATCTGAAAGTCATCACTCTTCTAATTCAATTTATAATTTTTTAAAAGAAGGTTTAATTAAAGCTGGTCTTCCAGAATTTTCAATTCAGATTATTCCTACTATTGATAGAAGCGCAGTAGGCTATCTTCTGTCTGGATTAGAAAGCACAATAGATGTTGTGGTTCCACGGGGTGGAAAAAGTTTAGTAGAACGAGTTCAAAATGAAGCTAAAGTCCCTGTTTTTGGACATTTAGAAGGAATCTGTCATTTATATATTGATAAAGATGCAGATATTGAAAAAGCTATAGATATAACCATAAATGCTAAAATGAGAAGAACAGGTATATGTGGTGCAGCTGAAACACTTCTAGTGGATGCAGAAAAGGCAGCATATCTTCTTCCTAAACTTAACAAAGCGCTAAAAAGTTCTGGTTGTGAAGTAAGGGGTTGTGAAAAGAGTATAAATATTGTCGAAGATATAATTCCTGCCAATCAATCTGATTGGGATACCGAATACCTAGATGCAATTATCAGCATCAAAATAGTTGAAGGAATTAATGGAGCTATTAGTCATATTAATAAGCATTCAACAAACCATACAGATTCAATAATAACTGAGAATACTGAAACAGCCGAAATCTTCTTGAATGAAATTGATAGTGCGATAGTCATGCATAATACATCCACACAATTTGCTGATGGTGGAGAATTTGGTATGGGCGCCGAGATTGGTATAGCAACAGGTAGGTTTCATGCTAGGGGACCAGTCGGTGTTGAACAACTAACCACTTTTAAATATATCGTTCGTGGATCAGGGCAAATAAGGTCTTAATGTCAAAAGTATTATCAGAAATGATCATTTTACCTGAGGACTCAAAGGTTGGTCTTTTTGGTGGGTCTTTTAACCCAGCTCATGAATGGCATTATCAGGTTGCTAATGAAGCCTATAAATCACTAGGATTAGATTTAGTTATTTGGTTAGTATCACCTCACAATCCTCTAAAGGACAAAAATTCACTTATGCCCCTAAGTAAAAGAATGGAAAGCGCAAAGAATACTGCCCTATCTTCAAATTTTATTGTGACTGATATCGAAAAAACAATTAACACGCAATATTCATTTGATACAGTGTCTATATTTCAAGAATCCTATCCAACTGTAAAGTTCATTTGGATAATGGGATCTGATAATGCAGCGCAAATTGAAGAGTGGAAAAATTGGAAAGAATTTATTAAAAAAATTCCTATGGCGATTTATCCAAGAGCAACAAATCCTATTATAGATGTAGAAAAAAAACTCAAAAAAAATGCAAAAAAGATTGGTATGGAGAACTCTAAAGATCTAATTAATACAGAAACGCCATGTTTTACCTTTATTAATGGACCGATGAATGATATCTCCTCAACTAGGATTAGGAGAGAAATGTGAGTAAAAAACTACTTAAAGATATCATATCGAACTTAGATGATAATAAAGCAAAAGATATTACCTCTATACCATTAGAGGGGAAATCAGATATTGCTGATCATTTAGTTATTGCAACTGGAACGTCGAGTAGACACGTCTCTTCTTTAGCACAGAGGATTGTTACTAATTTAAAGGAATATGGACTAAAAAGTATAAATGCTGAGGGTCTTGAAAAAGGTGACTGGGTCCTGATAGATGGAGGTGATATAATAGTTCACCTCTTTCGCGAAGAAGTCAGGGATTTTTATAATCTAGAGAAGTTATGGTCACCATCATTAGAAATTAATTCAACCAATATATAAAATGGATCTTGGTATTATTTCTATAGGTAAACTAAAGAGTGGCCCGCTCCAAGAATTACAAAATGATTATAAGAAAAGAATTTTAAAATTAGGAAAAAATATAGGTATAAATGATCTTCAAATTAAAGAGGGATTTATCTCAAAAAAAAAGTCAGTTAATGAGCGGAAAGTAGAAGAAGGTCAATTTTTTGAGAAAAATTTAAATGGGGAAAACTATAATATTTTCCTTGATGAGACCGGCGACCAATTTAATTCATTAGAAATCTCTGATCTATTATCAAATAAATTACAGGACTCACGTAAAATAGACTTTTTCATAGGTGGTCCAGACGGATTCGAAAAAGAAACTTTAAATCATTCAGATAAACTTATTTCATTTGGAAAGGTAACATGGCCTCACATGTTATTAAGAGTGATGTTACTTGAACAACTTTATAGAGGAATAACTATAATAAAAAACCACCCCTATCATAGAAATTAATTAGAATTTATGTCTCTTTTTATATAAATTAAATAACTAAGACTAATCCAAGGAAAATTAATTCAAATGCATAACCTAAAAAGATTTTTTTCATTAGCTTTAATTATTTTTATAATAAACAACTTATCACCGAAAATTTTTGCAGGAAATGAAATAGCACAAGAGAATAAAGAGCTTATAGAATCAATAATTGAGCTTGTTAAAGAAGAATACATCGATGAGACAAATGAAGATGAAATAGTTGAGTCAGCTATCAATGGAATGCTTCAATCGCTTGATCCACATTCAATTTACCTTAACCCGAAAAACTTTGATGAATTAAAAAACGATACTAAGGGAGAATTTGCTGGTCTTGGAATTGAAGTCACTATGGAAAGAGGTTTGGTAAAAGTAATTTCACCAATTGATGGAACCCCCGCTTATAGAGCTGGTATTATTGAAGGTGATTATATTACCCATATCAATAAAGAGGCTGTTTTAGGTAAAAATCTATCGGAGGCTGTCAATCTTATGCGGGGTAAAGAGAATACTAGTCTAGAAATTACAATATCACGCGAAGGGATTGAAGAAGGATTCGATCTCACAATTATAAGAGAAATAATCAAGATACCTGGTATATTAGCTAAAACTGAAGGTAAAGATAAAAATATAGGCTACCTTAGAGTCTCAGCTTTTAATGAAAAAACTGCAGAAAAACTTTACAATGAAATAATTAAACTTGAACTTAATCCCTTAGAAAATATTGAAAGCTATATTCTAGACTTAAGGAGAAACCCAGGTGGTTTATTAAGTCAAGCAATAGAGGTTTCAAATATTTTTATTAATGATGGGCTTATTGTATCAACAAAAAGACCAAGGTTTGAAAAAACAATTAATGAATATGGGGCAAGAAGAGGTGATTTAATCTCCGGTAAGCCTCTTATTGTTCTAGTTAACGGAGGATCGGCATCTGCTTCAGAAATAGTTGCTGGAGCATTACAAGATAATAATAGGGCAATTATTTTAGGAACTCAAACTTTTGGAAAAGGATCAGTCCAAACATTATTTCCATTAACAAAAAATAAACTTTTCTTTTCTCAAAAAGAAAAATATGGAGCTGTTAAATTAACTACAGCCGAGTACTATACTCCATCTGGTAAATCAATACAGGCAAAGGGAATTACTCCAGATTTTATCTTAAATCAGAACAAAGAAAATGATTCAAATTCAGATATTATCCAAATAGGGGAAACTCAATTAAATCAATATATTAAAAATAAGGAAGACGTAAAAGATAAATCAGGTTCATCAGCTTACATACCAAAAGACGAGAATAAAGATACTCAATTAGTTGAAGCTATAAAGATTTTAACAGATTTAAATAAACGAATAATTATTACCAAAAGGATTAATTAAATGAAAAGTCAAAATCATGAAATTAACAATCTAAAGATACGAAAAGCAGTTGGAATAATATTAATAAGAAAAGATGGTTTTGTTTGGACGGGTAAAAGGAAATTAGGGCCAGGAGTAAGATTTGGAGAAAAAAAATTATGGCAAATGCCACAAGGTGGTATTGATAATGGAGAGAGGCCAATAGAAGCAGCCTTTAGAGAGCTGGAGGAAGAGACGGGAAGTAAATCAGCAAAGTTATTATTTGAGTCTGAAGATTGGCTAGAATACAAACTACCAAATGAATTAATTGGAAAAGTCTTAAAAGGTTTCAGGGGTCAAAAACAAAAATGGTTTTTAATGGAATTTAATGGCAGTGACGAAGAATTTAATTTAGATAATCATACGCCTGAATTTGATGAATGGTGCTGGCGTGATTTAAAGACTATGCCTAACTTAGTAGTAGACTTTAAAAAACCCTTGTATGAAAAATTAGTAGAGATTTTTTTAGAAAAGATAGAAGAATACAAAATTAGCTAAAATTTTCTATTATAGCCTTTCTTTCAATCAAAAGTTCCTTATCGGATTCATTTGCATTTAATATATTTTCATCAATTTGCTTTAATTTTTCTATTAATGCTGTGTCATCAATATCAGTTAGATTTATAGAGCTTTCAGCAAGGATGGTTATTTTCTGAGGAGTGACATCTGCAAAACCACCCTCAACAAAATATTGTTTAATATTATCTTTTTCAAAAGTTACCTCAACGATACCTTGTCTAAGTATAGTCATATACGGAGCGTGATTAGGCAAAATTCCTGCATCACCCTCTATCGCAGGAATAAGTACCATATCGACCTCGGAAGAAACAATTGACTCCTCAGGTGAGACAAAATCAAAATTTATTTTTGTATCCATAATATTTATTCTTCAGATGCAAGCTTTTCAGCCTTTGCTATAGCATCCTCTATAGTGCCAACCATATAAAAAGCAGCCTCAGGTAAGTGATCATAATCGCCTGCACAAAGGCCCTTAAATCCTTTAATTGTATCTTCAAGATTGACTAAAATTCCTGGTGAACCAGTAAATATTTCAGCAACGTGGAAAGGTTGAGAGAAAAATCTCTCAATTTTTCTAGCCCTTGAAACACTTAACTTATCTTCTTCACTTAATTCGTCCATACCAAGAATAGCAATAATATCTTGTAGTGCTTTATATTTTTGAAGAATTTCTTGAACATTTCTAGCAACATTATAATGCTCTTCTCCGATTATACCTGGCTCAAGAATTCTACTAGTAGAATCTAGAGGATCAACTGCTGGATAAATACCTTTTTCAGATATAGCTCGAGATAAGACTGTTGTGGCATCAAGGTGAGCAAATGATGCGGCTGGAGCTGGATCTGTTAAATCATCAGCAGGAACATAAATCGCTTGAACAGATGTAATTGAACCTTTGTTTGTTGAGGTAATTCTCTCTTGCATAGAACCCATATCTGTAGCTAACGTAGGTTGATAACCAACAGCTGAGGGTATACGACCTAATAACGCAGAAACTTCTGATCCAGCCTGAGTAAATCTGAAAATATTATCCACAAAGAAAAGTACATCCTGACCTTCCTCTCTAAAGTGTTCGGCAACAGTAAGGCCAGATAGAGCAACTCGGGCACGGGCACCTGGGGGTTCATTCATCTGACCATAAACAAGTGAGCACTTCGAACCATCTCCACCGCCCTCTTTATTAACGCCTGACTCAATCATTTCCCAATATAAGTCATTCCCTTCACGGGTTCTTTCTCCAACACCTGCAAATACAGAATATCCACCATGTGCTTTAGCAATATTATTTATTAACTCCATTATAAGAACGGTTTTACCAACACCGGCACCACCAAATAAACCAATTTTTCCGCCCTTTGAATATGGACATAAAAGATCTACAACCTTAATACCTGTTTCAAGCATTTCACTTTCAGTTGATTGCTCGATAAATTCTGGAGCAGGCTGATGAATTCCTCTAACTGCTTTTGTTTTTATTGGACCCCTCTCATCTACAGGCTCTCCAATTACATTCATTATTCTACCTAGAGTTTCGTCGCCCACTGGTACTGATATTGCTTGTCCTGTTGATTTTACAGAATGACCTCTCTCAAGACCCTCTGTTGTATCCATAGCTATAGTTCTTACTGCATCTTCACCTAAATGCTGAGCAACCTCTAAAACAAGACGCCTTCCATCCGTTTCAATTTCAAGAGCCTCAAGAATAGCTGGCAAATTATTTTCAAATTCGACGTCAACTACCGCACCCATTACTTGAATAACTTTTCCTTGATTAATTTCACTCATAATTTTCCTCGTTTCTAATTTTTTTAAAGAGCTTCTGCACCTGAAATAATTTCTATCAGTTCAGAAGTTATAGTCGCTTGCCTTGATCTATTATATGTTATTTTTAATTTATCAATCATTTCACTAGCATTTCTTGTTGCGTTATCCATTGCGCTCATTCTAGCACCCTGCTCACTAGCAAAATTTTCAAGAAGTGCCCTAAATACTTGAATTGATAAATTTTTTGGTAATAAATCTTTTAAAATATCCATCTCATCTGGTTCGTACTCATAACATGCTTCCTGATTACTATTATCTTCATCAGCCTCAGTATCAGAGTTTATACCAAACGGAATAATTGTTTGCTCAGTTGGTATTTGTGTAAGAACTGACTCAAATTTTGAGTAATAAAGCTGGCAAATATCGAAGCTATCATCGCCAAAAAGGGAAATAATTTTCTTAGCCACCGAATCTCCTTCAGAAAAACCAAGATTACGAACCTCTGAAAAATCAAAAAATTCAATAATATTCTTACCAAACTCCCTATTTAAAGCTGCTTTACCTTTTTTCCCAATGCAAATAAATTTTACATCTTTACCTTCTTTAATTAATTTACGGGCACTTTGAGATGCTAGCCTTGTAATGGAGGAATTAAAACCGCCACAAAGACCTCTTTCTGATGTAGCTACAACCAATAAATATCTCTGAGATTTTCCATTTCCAACTAAAAGTTTTGGAGCATTATCGTCACCCTCCATTTCTTTAGACAAATTTCCAACCACGGTCGAAAGTTTGTCAGAGTAAGGTCTGGTTGACTCAACTGCGTCCTGAGCTTTTCTCAATTTAGAAGCGGCAACCATTTGCATGGCCCGGGTAATTTTTTGAGTTGAAGTAACACTCGATATTCTATTTCTAAGTTCTTTTAAATTAGCCATGATTGATTAACTATTTTTTTTAAAGTTCTCTAAAAAAGTTTCTAATGTTTCTTTTAAAAGATTTTCATTCTCTTCGCTTAAAGCATTAGTGGATTTAATATCATCAAGAATATTCATATAATCCTTTTTAATAGTACTAAGGAGCTGAACTTCAAATTCACTAATTTGATTTGTTTCAATATTATCCATAAAACCATTTACCCCAGCGTAAAGAAGAACTACCTGCTCCTCAGAAGATAAAGGAGAAAATTGACCTTGTTTTAAAAGCTCTGTTAATCGCTCGCCTCTTGCAAGAAGTTTTTGTGTCGAAGCATCTAAGTCAGATCCAAACTGCGAAAAAGCAGCCATTTCTCTATACTGAGCAAGCTCTCCCTTAATAGACCCGGCAACTTTTTTCATTGCCTTTGTTTGTGCTGATGATCCAACTCTTGAAACGGAAAGCCCAACGTTTACGGCCGGCCTTATACCTTGGAAAAATAAATCTGTTTCAAGAAAAATCTGGCCGTCAGTTATAGATATTACATTAGTTGGTATATAAGCTGACACATCATTTGCTTGAGTCTCAATAATTGGAAGAGCTGTTAAAGAACCACCTCCGTTATCGTCATTCAGTTTTGCAGCTCTCTCTAATAATCGTGAGTGTAAATAGAAAACATCTCCTGGATATGCTTCTCGTCCAGGAGGTCTTCTTAAAAGAAGAGACATTTGTCTGTAAGCAACTGCTTGTTTTGATAAATCATCATAAACAACTAATGCATGCATAGAATTATCTCTAAAAAACTCTCCCATTGCGCAACCAGTAAATGGAGCTAAGAATTGAAGAGGAGCTGGCTCGGAAGCTGTTGCAGCTACAACAATTGAATATTCAAGAGCACCATTTTCTTCAAGAGTTTTAACAATTTGTGCAACTGAAGATCTTTTTTGACCTATAGCAACATATATACAATAAAGTTTTTCATTTTCATCACCGGATGCATTAATTTCTTTCTGGTTAAGAATAGTATCAATAGCTACCGCAGTCTTTCCAGTTTGCCTGTCTCCTATTATAAGTTCTCTTTGGCCCCTCCCAATAGGAATTAATGAGTCAATTGCCTTTAATCCAGTTTGCATTGGTTCACTAACAGACTTCCTTGGTATAATACCAGGCGCTTTTACATCAACACGTCTTTTTTCAGAGGATTCTATTGGTCCTTTTCCATCAATAGGATTACCTAACGAGTCAACAACCCTTCCTAAAAGACCCTTACCAACAGGAACCTCAACAATTGAGCCAGTTCTTTTTACAGTATCACCCTCTTTAATAGATGAGTCATCTCCAAAAATAACAACACCAACATTATCCTCTTCAAGATTTAATGCCATGCCTTTGATGTTTCCAGGAAACTCGACCATTTCGCCAGCTTCAACATTATCTAAGCCATAAATCCTAGCGATACCATCGCCAACGGATAAGACTTGTCCTATCTCTGAAACTTCGGCCTCTTTGCCAAATTCTTTGACTTTCTTCTTTAAAATTGCTGATATTTCTGCAGGTTGTATATCCATTACTTAAGCCTCATTCATAACATTTTTAATTGATTTAAGACGGGTAAGAAGAGAACTATCAATCATCTTACTTCCCATCTGAACTATAAGACCGCCTAAAATTTCTTCGTCAACTTCGACCTTGACATCAACCTCAAGCTCAAAATGGTCAGATAGAATTTTTTTGATTTCATCTTTTTGTTTATCGCTAATTGGTTTGGCGGTTATTAATCGTGCAGTTGCTTTCTTATTTATTTTTAATAAGTGAGCATGAAACGCTTTAATAATTTCTGGCAATAAGGACAATCTCCTATTTTCACATAGGACACCAATAAAATTATTAATTAAAGAGTTTACACCTAACTTTTCCAAAATCTCATTCATTAAAGAAAGTTGTTCATCGGATGAAAAAATTGGGCTCTTAATCAAAACATTTAAATCATTATTTTTTTTAATCACACTTCCAATAGTCAGTAATTCTTGATCAATTTCTTCTATGAAGTCTTTTTTATCTTCTTCTTGAGCTAGCTCAAAAAGAGACAATGCATACCGACCTGGTAAACCTACTACATAATCTTCTGTTGATTGATCCATAAAAGATAACCTGATATTTATAAGTTATTGAAAAATAATGATAATTATTATCTAATGTCTCCAAAAGAAATTTATAAAATCTTTCATAGATGGTGGTAACACAAGCTTCTAATCCATGCAATATATGAAAGCGATTCTCTTATAAAAAATAATATGGGTCTATATCAACAGTTAGCCTAATAGAGCTTGGTTTCTTTAAATTATTCATCCAAAAATCTAAATACTTCTGGATATTTGTCTCTTTACCTGACTTTAATAAAAATCTATAGCGAGTCCTACCCCTAACCTTTGTCATTGGAGCGGGAACAGGTCCTAATACAATTACTTCATCTGAGTTTGGAATAGATTTTTTTAATTTATTACAAAATTCAATAAGTTTGAATGAATTAGTGTCTGACAAAATAATTGAAGCTAACCTTCCATAAGGGGGAAGATTATTATTTTCTCTTGTTTTTAACTCTGCTTCTTGAAACTTTTCTTTTTTTCCCTCCACTAAAGATTTTATAACTGGGTGTGTAGGGAAGTAGGTTTGAAGAAATGCCTTACCTGGTCTCTTTTCTCTTCCTGTCCTTCCAGATACTTGGTGAAGAAGCTGATAAGTTCGCTCTGCTGCCCTTAGGTCACCATTTGCCATGCCTAAATCAGCATCAATGACACCAACGCAAGTAAGTAAAGGAAAATGATGCCCTTTCGAAATTATTTGAGTTCCAATAAGAATATCGATCGAACCTTTTTTCATATCGTTAAGAATCTTATGACTATCTTTCGAGTTATCAGATGAAAGAGTTGCAATCCTTGCAGACGGGAAGGCTATTAAAACTTCATCAGTAATTCTTTCAATTCCAGGACCGTAAGCAATTAAGCTATTCTCAGATTCACACTCTGGGCAAGAGCTAATTGGTTTAATAGTGAAACCACATTGATGACAAATAAGCTTTGGATTAAATTTATGTTCAACTAAATAAGAATCACACTTGGGGCATTCCAATCGGTGCCCACAACTCTTACATAAAGTTATTGGAGCATAACCTCTTCTATTTAAAAAAATCAATGACTGTTCTCCTCTTGAGAGAGTCTCTTCAATTTCAAGCTTAAGCTTTTCAGAAAGCCACTGGTTTTTAACATACTCCTCATCCCTCATATCAATAAAATCTATCATTGGGAGTATTGCATTTCCAATTCGTTCAGGCAGAAGTAGTTTCTTATACTTACCCTCCTGAATGTTCAGGACTGTTTCTAGGGATGGAGTTGCGGAAACCATAACAACTGGAATTTTTTCAAAAGATGCAAGAGATATTGCCATATCTCGAGCATGATAAATAACCCCTTCTTGTTGCTTATAAGAATGATCGTGCTCTTCATCAATTATTATTAGTCCAAGATTTTTAAATGGTAAGAATAAAGAGGACCTTGCTCCTATAATTAATTTTGAATTACCGTTATAAACATTCTGCCAAATCTCTCTTCTCTTTTTTTTAGAGAGATCTGAATGCCACATAGATGGCTCAAGACCAAATCTACGTCTTATTCTGTCAAATAACGTCTCGGTTAATGAAATTTCAGGAAGTAAAATCAATGACTGTTTATTTTCCTCTAGGGCCTTTTCAATTGCCTCAAAGTAAACTTCAGTTTTACCAGAGCCCGTGACTCCATCAATTAAAAATCTTTCAAAAGTATTACCGTTAATAGACTTGATAATACTTTCTGCAGCAGAAGACTGATCTTTATTAAGATCGAGCTTTTTTGGAATCAGTTTAGTTAAATTTTCAAGGTCTTTGGCACTGGCTTCTATTAAAATATTCTCTTCAATTAACTTCTTAATGACTGAATGTGATACATTGGCTTTTTCAATAATCTCTGAAGACGATAAAATTTTATTTCCAACTTCAAAGAGGCTTAAAACAGATTTTCTAGCCTTAGTTTTAGTAATTTTATTAGTATTTTCGTTGTTAACCTTATATTTTAATAAGGTTTTATTTTTTTCAATTAAATATGAATGTGGAATAAAAAGTTTTAGAACCCTGCCTAAAAAAGTATAATTATATCGACTAAAAAACTTTATAAAATTAATAACATTATTTGATAACTTATAAGTCGGATAATATTCTATAACTTCTTTAAGCTTTGACTCTTCAATACCCTCTAGAGATTTATCCCATATAATTCCCATAATCTCTCTATTTCGGAAAGGAACTTTGACAAAGTCACCAAGCTTAACCTCGAGACTATCAGAGATAGAGTAGTCATAGGCCTTAGGAGTATTCATTGCTAATAGAACAGAAACTTTTTTCATCTTATCAAATTCACTTTACATAAAATATGCTACACTTGCATGCAATTCTATTGAGTCGCAACAAACAAGAGGAAGAATTAAAATGAAATTTTTTATAGATAGCGTAGATATTCAAGCAATAAAAAAATTTACATTAAGTGGAATGGTTGATGGTGTAACGACCAACCCCTCAATAATTGCAAAATCTGGAAAAGATTTTAAGGAGGTTATTAGAGAAATTTGTGAAATTGTTCCAGGCCCGGTAAGTGCAGAAGTAACAGCAACAGATGCAAGACTTATGGTAGAAGAAGGTTTAATTCTAAGTAAAATTGCCAAGAATGTGGCTGTAAAAGTTCCTTTAACTTGGGATGGCCTAGAGGCGTGTAAAACACTTTCTGATAAAAATATAATGATAAATGTAACTTTATGTTTTTCTGCTCAACAAGCTTTATTAGCTGCAAAAGCAGGCGCAACCTTTATCTCACCGTTTATAGGACGTTTAGATGATATAGGAGAAGATGGTATGGATCTAATTAGAGATATAAGGACAATCTATGATAACTATCCTAGCTTAAATACTGAAATATTAGCTGCATCCATTCGATCTGCTGAACATGTAAAAAGAGCTGCAGTTGTTGGTGCCGATATATCAACACTTCCGCCTTCTGTTTTAAACGAATTAGCGCAGCACTCACTAACAGATAAAGGTCTCAAAGCTTTTTTGGATGACTGGGAAAAAACAGGACAAAAAATACTTTAATATAATGAAAGAAATTAGAAATTTAATTCCAAAATCAATTAAATTTTCGTCTGCTGCCGATGACCTCTACTCTCAGTGCAACTCTTTTATAGAAAATATTTTCCAAAAAGGAAGGAGTCCTTTAACAATAAGAGAATACGCTAGAACGATTGCACATTTTATAGAATATTTAGAAAATTACTTAGGCCACAGCGTAAGGCTTAAAGATATAAAGCAATTAGATAAAATTACTCTAAACTCATATTTATCATATTATAAGAAGCCTATAAAAAATCATCTTACGACAGACTTGAATGAAAAATTTTTAAATAGTCAATATTCCTTCTTGTCTAAAAAGCCAAAGAGAATTTTAGAGCAGGATAAAAATTTTTTTGAAAAAAAAGAAACACGAATCCTTTTAGATGATTTAGATAAAATTTTCACTGGGCAGATAAAATCAGGATTGGAATTAACTAATAAACTTAAAAAATATAAAAATCTTAATCATAAGATTGAGAGGTTAAGAAGAAATAGCTGCATTAAACTACATAGTGTTAGTAATGAAAAATCAGCAAGGAGCGTGGCAAGATGTACTTCCGTCTTAAGGACATTTATTAATTTTTTAATAAAAAATAATAATTGGGAAAGTCATAGTATAAGAAAAATAGAAACCTCTAGGTTCAAACAAAGAACTGATAATAAAGTTTTTGAAGAGAATGAAATACTTAATTTTTTAGATTCTTTGGATCCAGATAAACAAGGATTAAATTACGATACTAAATTCAATACTTGGCAACATAGAAGAGATCTATCAATTTTTTATTTCTTATATTCATCTGGTTTAAGAATTTCTGAATTGCTACAATTTAAAATTAATGATTTCCCTCTTAAAGAGTTTACAAAAATTAAAGGAAAGGGTGACAAAGAACGCTTTATAGTTGTCCTTGATATTGTTAATGAAAAAATTAAAAATTATCTAGAAAGTTGCTCGAGTTCAATTGATGGATTTAATTTATCAAATGAAGACCCTCTTTTTGTTAAGTCAATAAAAGGGCAAAAGAAAAAATTATCAGCAAGAGATATACAGAGAAGCATGAAAAATTATATCGAAAATTTTGAAGGTAATTACCCGATGTTTTCAACTCCCCATTCGCTTAGACACAGTTTTGCCTCGCACATATTAAGAGGTGGAGCTGATATAAGAACAATACAAGAGTTATTAGGCCACAGTAGCCTTTCAAGTACTCAAATTTATACCAAACTAGATGAAAAATCTCTTTTAGATATCTATGATAAGTCTCATCCTCACTCTAAAGATGAGATTTAACTACATATGCAGTGCTCTATCATCAATTGCAAGGGCAGCCTCTTTAACAGCCTCTGACAAGGTCGGGTGAGCGTGACATATATGGGCTAAATCCTCAGAAGTTGCCTCAAACTCCATCGCAACGGCCGCTTCAGCAATCATTGTACCCGCATGTGCACCCAATATATGAACACCTAAGATCTGGTCAGTATCATCCGATGAAAGAATCTTTACAAAGCCATCGGTCATCTTATTAACCTTTGCGCGTCCATTTGCTAAAAATGGAAACTTACCAACTTTATAAGAAATAGATTTATTCTTGAGTTCTTCTTCTGTCATTCCAACAGATGCAACTTCTGGATTTGTATACACAACACTTGGAATAATTCCATAATTAACATGCCCAGGTTTACCTTTAATTAATTCTGCAACCGCTACACCTTCTTCTTCAGCTTTATGAGCTAACATAGGCCCCTCGATAACATCGCCAATAGCCCAGATACCACTAACATCGGTACGATAATTTTTGTCAGTTTTTATAAAACCTTTTTCATTTAATTGAACTCCTAGAGAGTCATCAAAAAGTCCACTTGTATTTGGCACTCTACCAGTTGAAACTAAAACAACATCAGTACTTATGGAAGAAGCTTCAGACGTTGATACATTTTCAATATTCACCTCGACACCCTCAGCGCTCTCATTTGTACCAGTAACTTTACTACCAAGAATAAAATTAATGCCCTGTTTCTTTAATATTTTTTCAAATTGAACGGATAACTCGCCATCCAGACCAGGGGCTATTCTATCTAAATATTCAATAACTGTTACATCTGAACCCAATCTACTCCATACAGAACCAAGCTCAAGACCAATATATCCTCCGCCAATAATAATCATACGATTCGGGACATTTTTTAAAGAAAGAGCACCCGTTGAAGATACAATATTATTTTCATTAACCTCAATACCAGATAATGAGGCTGAAGATGAACCAGTTGCAATTACAATATTATCAGATTCAATAACTTTTTCAGATCCGTCAGGTAGTTTTAAATTAATTTGGCTAGATGATAAAATTTTAGCTTCAGCAAAAATACCTGTAACCTTATTTTTTTTAAAAAGAAATTCTATTCCTTTAACGTTCCCATCTATCCCCTCGTCTTTATAACTCATCATATCTTCTAAATTAAGAGAGACATTATCAACATTTATACCCATAGATGAGGCATTTTTAGTTTCGTGAAAAACCTCAGAAGCATGTAAGAGAGCTTTAGATGGAATACACCCTACATTTAAACATGTTCCTCCATGAGCTCCTCTTTTATCAATACAAATAACATTAAGGCCTAATTGCGCTGCTCTAATCGCACAAACATATCCACCAGGTCCTGATCCGATAACGGCTAAATCATATTTTTCTGACATTTTTAATCCCCTAATACCTTAAGTAATGTTTTCCCTAAAGAAGCTGGTGAATCAGCAAGAGTGACGCCCGCTTTTTCTAGAGCAGCAATCTTATCCTCAGCACCGCCTTTACCACCAGAGATAATTGCCCCAGCATGGCCCATTCTTCTTCCAGGAGGTGCTGTTAAACCAGCAATAAATCCAACAACAGGCTTTTTTATTGAAGAAGACATTAAAAAATCAGCTGCCTCTTCTTCTGCAGATCCACCAATTTCACCAATCATAATAATGGATTCTGTCTCTTCGTCATTTAAAAATAAATCAAGACAGTCAATAAAGTTAGTCCCATTAACAGGATCACCACCTATGCCTATACATGTTGATTGTCCTAATCCACAAGCTGTAGTTTGACCTACAGCCTCATAGGTTAAAGTCCCAGATCTAGAAACAATACCTACATTACCCTTTTGATGAATATGCCCGGGCATAATACCAATTTTACATTCTCCAGGGGTAATAATTCCTGGGCAATTTGGTCCTATTAAACGGGTATTTGAATTGATTAAAGCCTCTTTCACTTTAACCATATCCATAACTGGAATTCCTTCTGTAATGCATACCACTAATTCAATACCTGCATCAATTGCTTCCATTATTGCAGCTGCAGCAAATGGAGGTGGAACATAAATAACTGAAACGTTTGCTTGCGTATCATTCACGGCTTCAGAAACATTATTAAATACAGGAAGATCAAGGTGCATCGAACCTCCTTTTCCAGGGGTTACGCCGCCGACCATATTCGTTCCATAGTCTATAGCTTGTTGGGTATGAAAGGTGCCTTGGCTACCCGTAATACCCTGACAAATTACTTTAGTTTCTTTATTTATTAATACTGACATTATTTTATTCCTGAAATTGCTTTGGTAATTTTTTGAGCAGCATCATCTAAGTCTGAGCCACTAATAACAGTAAGATCAGATTCTTCAATTATTCTCTTACCTTCATCTACATTTGTTCCTTCTAGTCTAACGACAAGTGGAACTGATATGTTAATCTCACGCGCAGCATCAAGAACGCCCTCTGCCACAACATCACACCTCATAATTCCACCGAAAATATTTACCAAAATACCTTTAACATTCTTATCAGACAAAATTATCTTGAAAGCTTCAGTTACCTTATCTTTAGTAGCAGAACCACCAACATCAAGAAAATTAGCTGGTTCTTCGCCATAAAGTTTAATGATATCCATTGTTGCCATTGCTAAACCAGCGCCATTTACTAGACAACCAATATTACCGTCTAACTTAATATAAGTTAGTCCAATTTCATTTGCAGCTAATTCTGCCGGATCCTCTTCATCCGGATCCCTTAAATCCTCAATTTCGGGATGGCGGAACAATGCGTTATCATCAAAATTTACTTTTGCATCTAAACAAATAAGTTCTTTATCTCCAGTTAGTACCAATGGATTAATTTCAAGCAGGCTCATATCTGTCTCTACAAATGCATTATAAAGATTTTTTAATAAAGAACCGCTCTTACTCAATAAGTCATCATCTAACCCAAGCGCTTTTGAAATAGAAATAACATCTTTCTCGTCAATACCAATTGAAGGATTAATATCGACAGTCAATATTTTTTCTGGAGAGTTCTCTGCTACTTCCTCTATATCCATACCACCCTCGGTAGAGGCAATAAAATTCACTCTAGAATTTGCTCTATCAACGACAATAGATAGATAGAGCTCATCTACAATATTTGTTCCTTTTTCAATATAAACCTTTCTTACTTCTTGACCCTTAGGTCCAGTTTGGTGAGTTACTAAGTTCATGCCTAATATTTCTTCTGATTTATTTTTAACTTCTTCGAGAGATTTAACAACTTTTACGCCGCCGCCTTTTCCCCTGCCCCCAGCATGTATTTGAGCTTTAACAACCCAAACATCTCCTCCAATCTTTTCAGCAGCTGAAACAGCGCTATCGGGGTCAAGTGCCAAAAAACCTGGCACAGTTGGAACATTATATTTTTTTAATAGTTCTTTGGCTTGATATTCATGAATATTCATTTTTTTCTCATTATTGAAAGATTAATTAATTATTTTTTTTTAGTAGTCAGTCTTTTGTCTATTTTAGTGCATGCTCTAAGAAGGCTTCTAACAGAAGAAACAGATTCATTAAACATTTTCTTTTCTTTAGCATTCAAAGAAATTTCAACAACTCTCTCAACACCGCCAGATCCTATAACAGCTGGAACACCAACATAAAGATCTTTAATACCATACTGGCCTGATAAGTTTGCTGCGCAAGGAAGTACTCTTTTTTTATCTTTTAAATAAGAATCAGCCATCTCTATAGCAGAGGCAGCCGGAGCATAAAAAGCTGAACCAGTCTTAAGAAGACCAACAATTTCTGCGCCACCATCTCTTGTTCTTTGAATAATATCATTAATTCTAGATTGTGTAGTCCATTTCATCTTAACAAGATCTGGAAGAGGTATTCCTGCAACTGAAGAATATCTTGGAAGCGGTACCATCGTATCACCATGCCCACCTAAAACAAAGGCAGATACATCTTCGACAGAAACATTAAACTCTTCAGAGAGAAAATATCTAAATCTTGCACTATCTAAAACACCGGCCATACCAACAACCTTTTTTGCAGGAAGGCCCGAGAATTTTCTTAAAGCCCAAACCATTGCATCTAGGGGGTTCGTTATACAAATAACAAAAGCATTAGGAGCATATTTTTTTATTCCTTGCCCAACATCAGACATTACTTTGAGGTTTATCGCCAGCAAATCATCTCTGCTCATACCTGGTTTTCTTGGTACTCCTGCAGTAACTATAACTACATCTGAACCCTTGATAGCGGAGTAACTATTAGACCCCTTCATTTTGGAATTAAAAGAACTAACAGGAGAAGATTCAGCTAAGTCCAAGGCCTTACCTTGGGGTATTCCCTTAACTATATCAAAAATGACAACATCGCCAAGCTCCTTTAACCCCGCAAGATGAGCTAAAGTTCCACCAATCTGTCCGCCGCCTATTAAAGCAATTTTATTTCTTCTCATTATCTTCCTCATTAGTGCTTTTAAAAAAAATTCAAAATACTTTTAGCAATGGTTTTAATAAAAACCAAATGGTTATTATAAATATTCTTTAGACCTCATCTCATGCAATCTTGAGATACACCTTTGGAACTCAAATTTACTATCACCCTTTACATAAAGTTCTTCAGGTTCGCCATCAGCTGTTATAAAAACTTTATTTTTATTATCATACAAAGCATCTATCAGAGATATAAACCTCTTTGCTTCGTTTCTTTTTTCAGGGGACATTTTTGGTATATTTTCAATAAAGATTATATCAAACTCTTTCGCTATAGATAAAAAATCTTCTGCACCAAGAGGCTTTCCGCATAAATCTTCAAACTCAAACCTTGCACAACCCAAAGCTTGTCTTTCTATTTTTAATTCTCGACCTTTGATAAATAAAGTTTTTTCAGAGTATGGAGATCCATTCGAGAACTTTTTAAACATCTCGTTTATAGATTCATTTGAAGCATCATTAAGTGGAGAAAAATAAGTTTCACCATCAATTACTCTATTTTTTCTATAATCCTTTCCATTGTTTAGATTAATAACAAGGCAATCATTCTCCAAGTAATTTATAAACGGAATAAACCTATCCCTATGCAAGCCATCAGCGTAAAGTTTATTAGGTTTTAAATTTGATGTTGAAATTATAATAGTCCCTTCCTCAAATAGAATTGTAAACAATCTCTCAATAATAGATGCATCAGCAATATCGTAAATTTGAAATTCATCAAAACAGAGAAATTTTATCTCGGAAGCCACTTCTTGTCCGACAGACAAGAGAGGATCACTGTTTTTACTGGTCTTTCTTTTTTGATGAAGCCTATTATGAATATCAATCATAAATTCTTGGAAATGTATTCGTTTTTTTTTCACAACATTAACAGAATTAAAACACATATCCATTAACATGGTTTTGCCTACTCCCGCCTCACCATAGAGATAAACACCTTTCGGTAATTTTTTTCTTTTTTTTAAACTTAGATAAATAGATGAACCTTTATTTAATGATTCAGATAAGAAAGTGTCAATTTCTTGAATGGCTAACCTTTGTTGATCGTCTACCTTAATGAGATTTTTGTCTAAGTAATCATTGTATGTTGAGAGAGGACTCTTCATTCATAAATAATTAGGAGGAAGGTTTATTTCCTAAGAGCTAATTCCTTTTTTATTTCAGCAATAGCTTTTGCTGGTGAAAGCCCTTTCGGGCATGCTTTTGCGCAATTCATGATAGTACGACAGCTATATACTTTAAAGGCATCATCAAGCTCGTCCAATCGTTCTTCTTTATAATCATCCCTACTATCACTTATCCATCTATGAGCTTGTAAAAGTGCTGCTGGACCCAAATACTTATCTGAGCTCCACCAATAACTTGGGCATGACGTAGAGCAACATGCACACATTATACACTCATACATACCGTCAACTTTTTCTCTATCCTCTCGGGATTGATACCACTCTTCATCAGGCTCATCTGACTTTGTCTTGAGCCATGGCTGTATTGATTTATGTTGCTCATAAAAATTAGTAAGATCAGGAACCAAATCTTTAACAACAGGCTGATGAGGCAAAGGATTAATTTTTATATCTCCCTTCACATCATTAATTGATTTTGTGCAAGCTAAAGTATTAACACCATCAATATTCATAGCACACGAACCGCATATACCTTCTCGACAAGATCTCCTAAAGGTCAACGTAGGATCAATTTCATTCTTGATCTTAATTATAGCGTCAAGAACCATTGGACCACATTTAGATAAATCTATTTCATAGTAGTCAGTTCTAGGATTTTCATCGTCATCAGGACTCCAGCGATAAATAGAAAAACCTTTTTTATTCTTAGATTGAGAATCAAGGGGGTAGCTTTTACCCTTTTTAATTTTTGAATTTTTTGGAAGTGTTAACTCTGCCATAACTGATCCTAGTAAACCCTTTCTTTTGGAGGAATATAAGCAATATCATTACTTAACGTATAGTCGTGCACTTTTCTATAAGAAATATCTACTTTACCATCTTTATCAACCCAAGCGAGAGTATGTTTCATCCAGTCATCGTCATTTCTATCTGGAAAATCTTCTCTAGCATGGCTTCCGCGAGACTCAGTTCTTTCATCGGCTCCAGATATTGTTGCTATAGCTTGAACTATCATATTATCAAATTCTAAAGTTTCAATTAGATCAGAATTCCAAATAAGAGACTTATCTTTTATTCCAATATCTTCCATGTCTTCGAATACTTTATTAATGAGAACTCTACCTTCTTTTAAAACATCATCAGTTCTGAAAACTGCACAGTTATTTTGCATAGCTTTTTGCATACTTAATCGTAATTCAGATGTTGGAGTTGAGCCGTTAGCATTTCTAAACTTATCAAGCCTATCAATCGAGTTCTGTCCAGCATCCTTAGGAAATTCTACATCAAAAACTCCTGATTTAACTGTTTCAGTACATCTTATTGCTGCAGCTCTTCCTAATACAACTAGATCAATTAAAGAATTTGAACCTAGACGATTTGCACCATGAACTGATGCGCATGCTGCTTCTCCAACAGCCATTAATCCTGGTACAATATTATCTTCATCATCTTCGGTAGGGTTAAGAACTTCACCCATATAATTTGTTGGAATTCCACCCATATTGTAATGGACAGTTGGTAAAACTGGAATAGGTTCTTTTGTTACGTCAACTCCAGCAAAAACTTTGGCAGACTCTGAAATGCCCGGCAATCTTTCAGCAAGAATTGCTGGATCAATATGATCTAAATGAAGGTAAATATGATCTTTCTCTTCACCAACACCTCTTCCTTCTAAGATTTCGACAGTCATTGCGCGAGAAACGACATCTCTGGAAGCTAAATCTTTGGCTTTGGGCGCATATCTCTCCATGAAGCGCTCGCCTTCAGAATTAACTAGGTAACCACCTTCCCCACGAGATCCTTCAGTTATTAAACATCCAGCACCATATATACCTGTAGGATGAAACTGAACAAATTCCATATCCTGTAAGGGAAGTCCTGCACGGAGGACCATTGCTGAACCATCGCCAGTACATGTGTGTGCAGAAGTTGCAGAAAAATAAGCCCTTCCGTAACCACCAGTTGCTAATATAGTTTGTGATGATCTAAATCTATGCAATGTTCCATCTTCCATGCACAAAGCAACAACACCAACGCATTCACCGGTTGGAGCCATAATTAAATCAATAGCAAAATACTCAATAAAAAAGTCAGCTGATGCACTTATAGACTTTCCATAAAGCGTATGAAGGATTGCATGACCAGTTCTATCAGCAGCAGCACAGGTTCTTTGTGCTGGAGGGCCTTCACCATATTGAGTTGTCATTCCACCAAAAGGTCGTTGATAAATTTTTCCTTCTTCCGTTCTAGAAAATGGAACACCAAAGTGTTCAAGCTCATAAACTGCTTTTGCAGAATTCTTACAAAGATACTCAATTGCATCCTGATCGCCCAACCAATCAGCGCCTTTAACGGTATCATACATATGCCAACGCCAATCATCTTCTCCGAGATTACCGAGGGCAGCTGATATTCCACCTTGAGCGGCAACAGTATGGCTACGAGTAGGGAAAACCTTTGAAATACAAGCAGTCTTTAAACCACCCTCTGCAGCACCCAAGGTTGCTCTCAATCCAGCACCACCAGCACCTACCACCACTACATCATAAGTATGATCAATAAATTTATAATCTGACATTTTTTTCCAATCTCATTTTAAATTAACTTAAAAAAAACCAATTGTAATCATGGAAAAGGAAGTTGCCAATGCGACAATAACGACCACAATAGAATTTAAATTTCCTAGTAAATTTCTTGCTTTAACTTCATCAACATAATCATCCAAAATATGATTAAAACCAATCCACATATGATAGCACATTGATAAACTAAAAATTGCTATAATTAACCATGTTAAGTTATTGCTTAAAGTCTCAATAACAGAATCATATGGCCTACCTATACTTTTAATAAAAAAGTTAAAAACATAAACACCTAAAAATAAATTAACTACAGCCGTTATTCTCTGTAAAATAAAATGGTGAGTACCTTCTGAGTGTTTATTATTCATAACCTTTAGCCTATAAGAACCAAACTATTAACGTAGATATTAAGGAAAAAATTGCTGTGAGTCGAGCAAGCCACTCAATAGTTTTTAATTCAAAACCCCTTCCTGTATCCCAAATAAAATGTCTAATTCCTCCAAAAAGATGGTGAAAGAATATCCAAGTAAAAAGAAATAAAGCAATCTTAATAATGGTAAAAGAAAATAGCTGATTTAATAACTGATATGTCTCAGCTCCAATTAAAATAGAAATGTACCAAGCTAATAACAAAAAGCTTCCAAAATATAATATAACTCCTGAAATTCTATGCATTATAGACATCATCATAGTAAAAGATGGGCGATAAATTTGTAAGTGCGGTGATAATGGTCTATCTAAAGGACTTATTTTATTTTTATTTGTCATTCTTAAATTATACTCTCAAGATATCATCAAAGATAATGATTTTTATGGTGTTACGCATATAGTGTAAACAAAATTATGAAAGAAAATGAACAAAAAATTTTAGTAGCAGGTGTTGATGGCTCGAAAGGGGGCTGGGTTTGTGTTAGCGGAAACCTAAACAGTAATGATAATACCAAATTCGATATTTTTAATCATTTTGAGGAAATAATTGAAAAAAAATTTAGTCTTATTTTAGTTGATATGCCAATTGGCTTAGATGAAGAATTAATGAAAGGCGGGAGAGCTGTAGATCGTGAAGCAAGGGGAATGCTCCTTAAGAATAAATCTAGTATTTTTAATCCACCCTCAAGACTAGCTTTAAAAGCAAAAGATTATCAAGAGGCAAATAAAATTAATAAAGAACAGGGAATGGGCCTTTCAAAGCAAAGCTGGTTTTTATTTAAAAAAATTAAAGAAATCGATACCATTTTAGAAATAAAAAATAGACCAGAAATATTTGAATCTCACCCTGAATTAGTTTTTCAAGTCATGAAGGGAGGGGCTATTGAAACAAAGAAGAATACTCAAGAAGGACTAAAAGAGAGAATTGATATTCTAAAAGAAAATGGATTTGATAAAGAATTCATTGAAAAATTCATTAATAAAAAAAATAGTTTTTATAAAAATGATGATTTTATAGACTCATGCTCTCTTTTCTGGTCTGCTAAAAGAGTAGTTAAAAATAATGAAATTCAAATTCCAAATAAAATTATAAGAGATGTAAAAGGGATAATTATGCAGATGAAAATCTAATAAAGATAATCTTCATTAATAGCCTCAGCAATTTGAATGGCATTTAATGCAGCACCCTTTCTTAAATTATCAGAAACAACCCATAAATTAAGTCCGTATTCAACTGTTTCATCTGCCCTTATTCTTGAGATATAAGTTGCATCATGCCCTGCAGATTCAACTGGTGTCGAATAACCACCATCTTCTCTTTCATCATACACAATACATCCGCTAGCTTGCTCTAAAACTTCTCTTGCTTCTTCCTCGGATATAGGTGAATCAAATTCTAAATTGATTGATTCTGCATGCCCAATAAAAGTTGGTACTCTAACACATGTTGCATTTATAAGAATATCTGGCCTCATAATCTTCTTTGTCTCATTAATCATCTTTTGCTCTTCTTCAGTATTGCCATTTTCTAAAAAAGGGCCAATCTGAGGTATAACATTAAAAGAGATTTGCTTGGTAAAGCTCTCTGGTTGAACTTCTTGATTTGAGAAAATACCTTTGGTTTGATTAAATAACTCTTCCATTGCCGCCTTTCCTGCGCCTGAGGTTGATTGGTATGTAGAGACATTTATTCGATTAATTGATGCCAAATCTTCTAAAGGCTTGAGAGCAACAACCATTTGAATAGTTGAACAATTTGGATTAGCAATAATATTTGTGGTCCTATAGTGCTCTAGCATCTCAATATTTACTTCAGGAACAATTAAAGGAACATCATTATCCATCCTAAACTTTGAAGAATTATCAATAACAATACAGCCTTGTTCAGCCGCTATTGGGCCATAAACTTCAGAAATTTGTCCTCCTGCCGAAAATAAAGCAATACTTGTTTCAGAAAAATCATAACTAGATAAGTTTTGAACAATTAATTCTTTATTACCGAATGGAACTGCATCCCCCTCACTTCTCTCTGAAGCAAGAGCAATAACCTCTTCGCAAGGAAAATCTCTTTCAGAGAGAATGTTAAGCATTTCTCTGCCGACATTACCTGTCGCTCCGACAACTGCTAACTTATTTATTCCCATTTTTGGCTCCTAGCTTAAACTATTAAGTGATGTTATTACCGCATCACCCATTCCAACTGTTGAAATTACATTGCTATCTTTTGTAGCAATATCTTTTGTCCTCAGTCCAGAATCTAAAACATTAGAAATGGCTTTTTCAAGAAGATCTGCATCTTCTTCTTTCGAAAAACTATATCTTAAGGCCATTGCAAAAGATAAGATAGATGCAAGCGGATTTGCTACCCCTTGGCCTTCTATGTCGGGAGCAGATCCATGAACTGGTTCATATAAAGCATTTCGGAATATACCATTATCTGATTTCCCAAGTGATGCAGAAGGCAGCATTCCAAGAGACCCTGTTAGCATAGCCGCAACATCAGACAGCATATCGCCAAATAAATTATCAGTTACAATAACATCGAACTGCTTTGGCCATCTAACTAGCTGCATACCACAGTTATCAGCAAGCATATGATCAAGTTCAACATCTGAATACTTTTCTTGATGAATTTTTGTAACTTCCTCATTCCATAGCAATCCTGATTCCATCACATTTCTTTTTTCAGAAGAGGTTACTTTATTGTTTCTTTTTTTTGCAAGCTCAAACGCAACCTCGGCTATCCGTCTTATCTCCCAAGTTTCATAAACTTGAGTATTGATACCGCGCCTATTACCTGAGCCTAAATCCTCAATACCCCTGGGCTCACCAAAATAAATACCGCCTGTTAATTCTCTTACAATAACAATATCTAAACCTTCTATAATCTCTCTTTTCAGGGCGGATGCTTCAACCAGAGCTGGAAAGCAAATAGCAGGCCTTAGATTTGCGAAAAGATCTAGATCCTTCCTAAGTCGAAGTAGACCTGCCTCAGGTCTATTTTCATACTCTACATTATCCCACTTAGGGCCACCAACAGCTCCAAACAATACTGCATCAGAGTCCTTGGCTAACTTCATAGCTTCCTCGGAGATGGCACATCCATGAATATCATATGATGTTCCTCCAACATTATCGAACTCAATCTCTGCATTAAGAGACTTATTGTCATTAAACCAAGTTATAACTTTGTTAACTTCTTTCATGACTTCGTGTCCAATACCATCGCCTGGTAAAATTAAAATTTTATTAGTCATTTTTTATACCTTTAACTAGGGATATTCCAAGGACGCTTATCGGAAATTTCATTTTCGAATTCATCAATAAACGAGACTTTTTCTAAAGTTGAACCAATATCATCCAGACCCTTAACCAGACATTCTTTATTAATTGGATCTACATCAAACTCTATTTTTCTATCATGCAAAATAATTGCCTGATCAATTAAATTAACCTCTAATTCCTCTCCCTTCATTGATACATCAATTAATGAATTGATAATTTTCTCATCCAATTTAATTGGGAGGATTCCATTTTTAAAAGAATTATTAAAAAAGATATCGGCAAAAGATGGAGCGATAATAACTTTAATACCGAAATCAAGTATCGACCAAGGAGCATGCTCACGACTGGACCCACATCCGAAATTCTTGCCGGCAATTAAAATTTTTGCTTTCCTAAATGGTTCCTTGTTTAAAATAAAAGAGTCTATCTCTTTTCCATCAGAGTCATATCGCATCTCATCAAAAAGATTTTTACCTAATCCGGATCGCTTAATTGTCTTTAAGAATTGCTTAGGAATAATCATGTCAGTATCAATATTCATCATTAAACTTAATTGATTTCCTGATTTATTAATAAGGGGGGCAGATATGCCTTTAACTGAAGAAAATTTATCCATTTTCAAGTACCATTTCCCTTACATCTGTTAAGCATCCTGTCAAAGCTGCAGCTGCAGCCATTTTTGGACTTACAAGATGTGTTCTTCCTTCGCGACCCTGTCTTCCTTCAAAATTCCTATTCGAAGTTGATGCACACCTCTCTTTAGGTGCTAATTTATCTGCATTCATTGCTAAGCACATTGAACACCCTGGCTCACGCCATTCAAATCCTGCTTCTATAAAAATTTTATCTAAACCTTCTTCCTCTGCTTGCTCTTTTACTAAGCCAGAGCCGGGTACAACCATAGCTGAAACTCTTTCAGAAACTTTCTTACCTGGAAGTATGGATGCTGCTTCCCTTAAATCTTCAATACGGCCATTTGTACAAGAACCAATAAATACTCGATCAATTGGCACACCTTTAATAGGTGATCCTGGAACGAGATTCATATAATCAAGAGATCTTTTAACGGCACTTCTTTTTGAGTCATCTTTAATATCTTCTAAATTTGGAATATTACCATCAATTGATATTACGTCCTCTGGACTTGTTCCCCATGTAACAAGGGGAGTAAGATTACTAGCATCAATCTCGATGGTTTTATCATATTTAGCATTTCTATCACTGGCTAATGTTTTCCAATATTCGATGGCAGAATCCCATTCGGCATCCTTTGGAGACATTGGCCTTCCTTTTAAATATTCAAATGTTTTTTCATCAGGAGAAACTAAACCAGCCCTTGCTCCAGCCTCAATTGTTAAGTTGCAAAGAGTCATTCGACCTTCAATGCTCAAAGATTCTACAGCATCTCCAGTATATTCGATTACGTATCCAGTACCACCGGCTGTTCCGATTGCCCCTATTACGGAAAGAGCTAAATCTTTTGCAGTTACGTCATCCTTGCACTTACCGGTAATGTTGACTTTAAAGTTTTTAGCTTTTTTCTGAATAAGAGTTTGTGTGGCCAGGACATGCTCAACTTCAGACGTTCCAATACCATGTGCTAAGGCTCCAAACGCCCCATGTGTAGAGGTGTGGCTGTCTCCACAAACTATTGTTAAACCAGGTAGTGTAAAGCCTTGTTCTGGTCCTATAATATGAACAATTCCCTGCCTTTTATCACTAGTCTCTATATACTTAATTCCAAATTCCTTACAATTATCTTCTAGCGTTTGAATTTGGATTTCTGACTCTTCATCTCCTATGCCAAGAGCTCTATCGGTAGTTGGAATGTTATGGTCAGCAACAGCTAGAGCGTTCTGAGGTCGTCTCACTTGTCGATTAGACATTCTTAGCCCTTCGAAGGCCTGCGGGCTTGTTACCTCGTGTATTAAATGACGATCTATATATAATAAACAATCACCATCACCCTCATAAGCGAGATGAGATTCCCAAATTTTATCATATATTGTTTTAGGTTCAGACATAATCCCCTCTATAAGGAGTATATATGCTAAGCGTCGCTTTGCGAAGCTTCTGTATTATCAGCAGCTTTAGAGGCCTTTTTTGATGTAAAGGTCTTACGCTCAGTAATTCTAGCAGACTTACCCCTTCTTGATCTTAAGTAATATAATTTTGATCTACGAACTCTACCTGATCGAACTACTTCAATTGAATCAACTGAAGGACCATAAAGAGAAAACACCCTTTCAACGCCTTCACCATAAGAAATCTTTCTAACAGTAAAATTCTGATTTAAACTTTTTCCAGATCTTGAAATACAAACACCTTCATAGGCCTGAAGTCTTTCTCGCTCGCCTTCTTTTATTCGAACATTAACTTTTAGAGTATCTCCAGGACGGAAGTCTGGGATAGCTTTATCCTTAGTTAGTTCTTCAACATGCTTTGCTTCTAACGTTTCAATTATATTCATAACAATCAACTTTATTTGTATTAAAAAATTATTTTTTACTGAGGTAGGTCAATTAGCACAGACATTACCCATAAGTCACCTTATTTTTACTATATTTTATCTTTTTTTTTCGAAATAAGATCTGGTCTTCTTTTTTTTGTTAAACTCAAGGACTGATTTGTCCGCCACTCTTCTATAGCCTTATGATCTCCTGATAACAAAATTGACGGTATTTCTTTATTATCAAAATCATTTGGCTTTGTATATTGAGGATACTCTAAAAGATCATCTGAAAAACTCTCAACTATCGTTGATTCATTATTACCAATAACATTTGGCAATAAACGAATAACAGAATCTAAAAATGCCATCGCGGCAATTTCTCCGCCCGATAGAATATAATCTCCTATTGATATCTCTTCCATATCGTATTTTTCAATAACCCTTTGATCAATCCCCTCAAAATGGCCACATAATATCGAAACACCATTACTCAAAGAAAATTCTTTAACTTTTTCTTGTGTTAGTTGCTTACCCTTTGGTGAAAAATAAATAATCCTGTTATTATTCTTAATACAGCCTTTAATAGTCTTATCTAAAACATCAGCCCTTAAGACCATTCCAGGTCCCCCGCCTGCAGGCTTACCATCAACAGTTTTGTGAGCCCCAATACCATAATTACGGATATCATGAACTCTTAAATTCCAAATACCTTGCCTTAATGCTTTTCCAGACAAGCTTTTATCCAGATGCCCGGGAAACATATCGGGATATAAAGTTAAAATATCAACATTCCAGGTCATTTAAAAATCCATATCTGAAATAATAACCTTATCGTTTAAGATAATATCCAAAACAAAATCCTTATTAAATGGTATCATTTCTATTTTATTATTTGTTAATTTGATCTCTAGGATATCACCTGCTCCAAAATTATAAATAGCTTTAATTATACCAAGCTTTTTTCCTTCAAGCGTTTCAACTTTGAGACCGATTAGATCTTGGTGATACCATTCATCTTCGTTTAAATCTTTTAATTGGGTTTTCTCAATAAAAATTTCTTGGCCTTTAAGTTTTTCTGCTTCAGTTCTATCGTTAATTTCATTAAATGTTACAGAGATATTTTCTTTTTGAGAAGTGCATCTGTCTATACTGTATTTAGCTCTCAAAGGACCAATAAATATATATGAGTAATTTTTAAAAACAGATGGGTTTTGTGCGAAGTACTTAATAAGAACCTCGCCCTTTAAACCTTTGGCACCTGAAATAGCGCCAACGAGAATTAAGTCGTCTTTTTTAGAGATCACAGAAAAAAAGTATCATTATTTATCTTTGCTGTCATCTGACTCTTCGGCTGGAGCTTCTTCGGCTGCTGGAGCTTCTTCGGCTGCTGGAGCTTCTTCGGCTGCTGGAGCTTCTTCGGCTG
>ERZ802819.148-NODE-148-length-45438-cov-21.6492_pt1 | contig 45438 bp, 48 predicted proteins | sample MGYA00345647_ERZ802819 | MGnify/ENA primary metagenome ERZ802819 (study PRJEB30503, sample SAMEA104212355) | marine metagenome | biome: Westerlies Biome; feature: [SRF] surface water layer (ENVO:00010504) within the epipelagic zone...; material: water...
GCAAGAACTGGTCTGACCAATTCCTGCATGAGTTTCTCTTTCCTGCATCAGGCCAATCATGACCATCACACGACTCAGCAGCACTGATTCCGTCAACATTCCAGGCTGGGGGTGGCAACCATTTCTGGAGGATGCCGTTCAGGCTCTCAAACCTCTGAATCTTGAGCCATACCCAGTGGCTGAAGACTTTTTATACAAACAGGATCAAACGGGCTCAAAGGCAAAACCAGTCACCGTGACCACGGCGACCTGGGCATGCAAAACAGACAAATTTCGTCAGGTAAGAGCTGCCTGTGTTTATGGAGGAGCTGCAGCATCAGTTCTGAATTTCGTCATCAATCCCTCGGCAAGGTTTGACCTGCCATTTTTTGGCGGAGATCTGGTCACGCTGCCATCGGGGCATCTTCTCGCCCTCGATCTTCAGCCCGCCGACAAATCCGATCCAATCCATACCCAGCCTGTATGGGACAAATTGATCCCGATTTTTGAACGTTGGCGATCCAAGCTTCCTGATGGAGGTCCGATCCCTGAAGAAGCTCAGCCTTTCTTCTCTCCAGGCTTTCTCTGGACCCGGTTGCCGTTAGGAGATGAAGGTGAGCATCTCATTAATACTGTCGTTCGCCCAGCCTTCAATGACTATCTCAGCCTTTATCTGGAGTTAACCGAGGCTGCTCAACCCGTCACGGACCAACGCCGCGACCACTTGCTGGCGGGACAGCGGCGCTACACCGATTACCGAGCCGAAAAAGATCCGGCCCGGGGCATGCTCACTCGGTTCCACGGACGTGACTGGACCGAGAAATACATCCATACGGTGCTGTTCGACCTCTGATCGTTTACAGATCCTGGAAAGCCTGCAAAATCCCTGTCTCAGAAAGGGGGTTAAGCATTATGAACAGCAGTCGAAAGGCCCCAGTCCACTTCGAGAGAATGTTTGAAGACCCAGCAGGGACCTTCTCAAGATGTCCTTCTGGTATCTCTGATAACCACTTAGACGCCGCCAAGAGGAGTTCAAAATGTTCGACGCCTTCACCAAGGTTGTCGCCCAGGCCGATGCCCGGGGACAGTTCATCAGCACCAGTGAAATTGATGCTCTTGCCGCCGTCGTCTCGGATAGCAACAAGCGTTTAGACGCTGTGAGTCGTATCTCCAGCAATGCATCGACCATCGTTGCCAATGCTGCTCGTCAGTTGTTTGCTCAACAGCCTGCACTGATCGCTCCAGGTGGCAACGCCTATACCTCCCGTCGGATGGCTGCTTGCCTTCGCGACATGGAAATCATCCTTCGCTACGTCACTTACTCAGTGTTCACCGGTGATGCTTCCGTGATGGAAGACCGCTGCCTGAATGGCCTGCGCGAGACCTACCTGGCTCTCGGAACTCCAGGTGCATCCGTCGCATCCGGTGTGAACCTGATGAAAGATGCCGCCCTTGGGATGGTGAACGACAAAAGTGGCATCACTGCTGGCGACTGCGCCTCACTCAGCAGCGAAATCGGGGTCTACTTCGACCGTGCCGCCGCTTCCGTCGCCTGATCAGGGCACAAGTTTTTCATCTAAATCTTTTAACTCCCCACCATGAAAACTCCCCTTACCGAAGCCGTTGCAGCGGCTGATTCCCAGGGCCGCTTCCTGAGCAACACCGAAGTTCAAGCGGCCTCAGGTCGTTTCAACCGCGCTAAAGCAAGTCTTGAAGCTGCGAAAGGCCTAACCAGCAAAGCCGAAGCTTTGGTGAATGGTGCAGCCCAAGCTGTTTACACCAAATTTCCTTTCACAACACAGATGGAGGGCACTAACTATGCATCTTCACCTGAAGGCAAAGCCAAGTGCTCCCGTGACGTTGGTTACTACCTACGCATGATCACCTACTGCCTGGTTGCTGGTGGTACCGGCCCGATGGATGACTACTTGATTGCTGGTCTGAGCGAAATCAATCGCACCTTTGAGCTCTCACCCTCTTGGTATGTCGAAGCTCTTAAGCACATCAAGACCAACCACGGCCTAAGCGGTGATGCTGCTACTGAAGCCAACAGCTACATCGACTATGCCATCAATTCACTGACCTGATCGGATCAGGTATGTGTTCATTTCAAAAAGCCCCCTTCGGGGGCTTTTTTATGCTCTATATATTAAACATATGAAATCTTCTCTTAAACGATTTCTAGATCTTCTTTGTGGAGAGTACAGCAATCAAAAACAAGCAATCGAAAATCCTCCATTTTTTGCACACATATTCCTAAAGTATAAAGCAATTAATCACTTACAGCCTGGCTCCATACTTTTAGAACAAAGCTATGCAGTAGACCCCAAAAAACCCTACCGATTACGCATGATTAGGGCCGAAGAGACCTCTTCTGGAACAATAAAACTTTGGAATCACGCCTTCAAAGATCCCAAACAATTTACTGAGGCGATGGGAGAACAAATGCAAACAACAAACATAACTGAGGAAGATCTGATTTTATTAGACAACTGTCATTATCATGTAGTCGAAAAAGACGATGGATACCATGGCGGAATGGAAACAGGATGTCGCTGCATCGTATGTCGCGATGGAAAAGACTCTTATTTAAAAAGTTCTTTTCACTTGGAAGGCAATAAGTTATCTACCCTTGACCGGGGATATGACCTGAAGACAAATGAACGACTATGGGGATCCATTGCTGGTGAATTTCAGTTCATCCGCACAAGCTCATGGAAAGCTGAGTGGCATTAACCCAGCAGACTCCAAAACCTGCAACAAAGACTGCTTGGCGAGCAATGTCACCAAGATTAAAAATGTTTAGAATATAAATTCAAAACCATCAAACAATACGTCCCAAAAACTTGAGCACAATCAATTCCCCCGAATCCGCAATCAAGGCTCTCGAAAATGAGGATGCTGGTATTCGATATCATGCAGCATGGTGGCTGGGAAAGCATCGGGTCGAGTCTGCTGTTCCAAAGCTGATTGAATGCCTTAAAGATGAGAAAGATCAAACATCTGCGGGTGGCTTCCCTTTGCGAAGGCAAGCAGCACGCTCACTTGGGCTCATAAATGACATTAGTTGCACACCATATCTTCTAGAAACTTTCCAGACCAATGATGCTCAATTACACGAAGCATCTTTAAGGGCATTAATTGAAATCAATAATCCTGCTTGTATCGACACGCTGGTCGCTTATCTAGATAAAAACATCAAAGATAAACCGATGGAGGCTTTAATTGAGGCACTTACCGCTTACGAGGCATGGGAAAGCAATAAGAAAATAGAGCCGTTCCTAACATCTTCATCAGAGCGAGTCGCTAGCGCTGCAGCAGCTTACTTTTACAAATATACCGACGAAATTTATTACTTAAACAAGATACATTGTCACTTGGAGCATAGCAATCGCTTCATAAGACAATCGGCAGCATTTGATCTTGCCAAAATTGGGGACATTGCAAGTACTCAATTAATTTTGAGGGCAGAAATCCCTAACAACATAAAAATGTATTCCTTAAAATCAATCCTCAATAAAACCTTATCTCACCAAAGAATAAATCATGATCAAGACTTATGCGCCCTTAAGAATGAACAACGGGACATCATTATTAAACTCGACAGTCTCGTTAGGGAGAATTTCGAAGGAACCCTTTCTATAAAAGATGATTTCATCAACAACAACGAAACAACGGACAACTCTGCAGCACACGATAACCTTAAATACACTGATATTTTGCATCTACTTAGGAGTCGCTCTCTTGCTGATCGAAATCTAGGCATAGCCCTGCTAGCTAAAAATAAAAATTTTAACGAGTTAAATCTTTCTGATCTTTATTTCAGCGAAACCGATCAAGACATTAAAATGGGACTTATAAAAGCGATTACTTTAAAAAAAGACAGCCAATCTGCAGCCGCGCTAATTGATGCTGTTGGCGTAGAGATTGGCAACCACTGCCAAGGCAACATTCGCCGAGTTGCGGCATGTGCACTTGGCTCAGCTGCACTTAAACTGCATCAAGGCGAACGAAATATACAGACAATACTCGACAAGTTAGCTTGGGCTTTGGTCGAACCAGATGACTGGGGCCTGAGGTATAGCTCATGCTTAGCTTTAGAAGAAATTAATGAGAATCGGGCAATTAATATTCTTTCCCAAGCCTGTCAATTCGAGCCTGATCCTATAGTTAGCCTCCGTATGCAAATAGCTCTATCTACAGAGTTTTGCTTAAATCCCCTTTAAAGGTCTCTCTAATGCACCTAACCAAGGCTGAACATTGAAGATTTTGTTCGTCTGCCTCGGGAACATTTGCCGATCTCCGGCGGCCGAAGGGGTGTTTCTGCACTTGCTCGCCGAGCGCAACCTCACCGATCAATTTGTGGCGGATTCGGCCGGAACAGGCGGATGGCATGTGGGGAACCCGGCAGATCGACGCATGCAGGCAGCAGCCAATCGCCGAGGGATTCAGTTACCCAGTCGAGCCCGACAGATCAGTGTTGACGACCTGGTGGATTTCGATCTCATCCTCACCATGGACGATGCCAACTTGTCAGCGGTACGAAGCCTGTCCGATGAGATGGGCGGCCGCGCCACAGCGGAGCTGAAGACAATGCTGAGTTTTGCTCGAAACTTCACTGAAACAGAAGTCCCAGACCCGTACTACGGCGGTGAAGCGGGTTTCGAGCACGTCCTCGACCTGCTCGAGGATTCCTGTTCTGCACTACTCGATGAGTTCACCGCTGGGGAGTAGGCCAAGCCTCCTCAGCCACCCGTTCCCGAAACAGTCGCACCAAAGCTTCAATCACAGCCTCAATGTCCATGCCATCCGTCACAAGCTCAATGGCATCATCAGCCTGCATCAGAGGTGCTTCCTCTCGAGTGCTATCAAGACGATCCCTCTCCGCGATCTGAGCTTCTAACTCCGCCCGCTCGGGCACCACAAACCCGCGTTGCTCTAGGTCCAAAGCACGACGTCGAGCCCGCTCAGCAACGGTGGCCGTCAAAAAAACTTTGAGGTCAGCGTCGGGGAAAACAGCAGTCCCGATATCCCGACCTTCTGCCACTAAGCCCCCCTTCGAGCCCATCGCTTTCTGCTGCACCGTCAAGGCTTGACGCACACAACGGTGAGCTGCGACAGCAGATACCGATGCAGTGACATCTGGAGAGCGAATGGCTGTGCTCACGTCTTCTCCGTTCACAAGAACCTGCTGAACCCCACCGGGTAAGGACTGCAGCTGCACATCCAACGCGTTAAGCAGAGGTTCGATCGCCCCGCCATCCGATGGGTCAACTCCACGCTGCTGAACCAGCCAAGTCACCGAGCGATACATCGCCCCCGTGTCGAGGTACACCAGCCCTAAGCGTTCAGCAAACGCCCGTGTGACCGTACTTTTTCCAGCTCCAGCCGGACCATCAATAGCAACGAGAGGCTGGCGAGTCATCAAAAACGCATGATCAATCAACCGCGTTGACCCACATCGAACAGCTGCTGCAAGCAATGAGATTGCCGTCTCATGCCCACAGGGTTGAAGCGTGCGGGGATCAACGCGTTGAACATATTCCACCTCAAATCCTGCATCAGAGAGGGATCGCCGTAGAGCTGGGAGTGGATCGCGTTCGGCTTCCCCAGTTGTCCGTAATGCCTTGGGCAATGCCGCGGCCATTCGTCGTTGATCAGCAGAGAGATATTGATTCCTGGAACTCAAAGCCAGTCCATCAGCCTCCCGAACTGTGGCGACACCTTGAACAGTCACCGGTAATGCCAAATGGGCGACTAACCAGCGAAGAATGACGAGCTGCTGCCAATCCTTTTCGCCGAGCCAAAGCTGGCGGGGACGAACCAGGTCCAACAATCTGGCCACAACGGCAACAACCCCATCGAAGTGTCCCGGTCGCATGGCTCCACAGAGGTGCTCCTGCAGAGCCAATGGAACTTGAAGCCTTGGTGGATGGCTCTCAAGACCATGCGGATAGATCTGTTCAATCGAAGGTGCCCAAAGAGCTGCAGCACCCCATCGCTCTGCCAAAACCAAATCTGACTCGAGGCTGCGGGGATATCGGTCCAAGTCCTCATTAGGACCAAACTGCAAAGGATTAACGAACACACTCACCAACACTGGTCCCATCAAGGACGCGGAGCGGATCACAGTTCCATGCCCAGCATGGAGAGCACCCATCGTGGGCACAAATTGAAGATCACCCTGCTGAGCCGTGATCCAAGCGTTGAGTTGAGTCGTGGTGCGTAGGAGAGGAAAACTCAGCGCAGCACCTCGAGCCGAACTTGAGCAATACCAGAGGCGGTTAAACCAAGACTGCTGGCGGCTCCATGGCCCAGATCAATCACCCGGTGGTGCACAAAGGGGCCACGATCATTAATCCGAATCACCTCTGAGCGCCCATTCCACAAATTGGTGACTCGCACTTTGGTCCCAAACGGCAAAGTTCGATGGGCAGCCGTCATGGTGCCCCGCAGATACAACTCGCCATTGGCCGTGCGGTTCCCAAAAAATCCTGGTCCGTACCAACTGGCTTCGCCCGTAATAACGCGGACGACCGATGGCACCGTCTTGATCTTTGGCGGCGGAACCACCGTCATGGCAGGAGCCGTGTCTTGGGCTTCGTCCACATCTGACGGACTCAACGTGGCCTTCACAGGTGCCGAAGGAATGACGGCAGGCGGTGCCACCAAATCGATGGGATCAATGGGGTCAGCAAGACCCTGATCCAAAAAATCAGCTGCATCGACAGGGAGAAGCGTTGCGCTGCCAGAGATCGCTCCACAAATCACAAGCAGCGTGAAAGGAACTCGCATGTCGGTCAAACCAACCAAATCCTGAGCCGAACGATTCGGCATCCGAATTCAGAAGGCTTTCAAAATCGAACGGTGCCGAAACCTACTCAAAAACCTCGGGATCTATCAGCTGGAACCAATCCCTGCCTCAGCGCAGCCACGACGAAGCGGCAGCCCCTCCAATGGCCTCAAGCACTGAACAAACACCCGACAGGAGCCCCCAACGATGGATAAGCGGAAGACGTTGCTCACATAAGCAGGCATGATCAGCTTGCGGACGCCTGCCCGCCCGGCACACGGCCTTAGCGCCGGGGCAGGATCATGAAACCGGATCTATTCCATGGATTACAAAAGCGCAGGTGTTGATGTAGAGGCTGGACGTGCTTTTGTTCAGCGCATCAAGGCGTCGGTCGAGGCCACCCACCGCCCAGAAGTTGTGGGAGGACTCGGCGGATTTGGCGGGTTAATGCGACTTCCAACAGGCCTGCGCAAGCCACTCCTTGTTTCCGGAACTGACGGCGTCGGCACCAAGCTGGAGCTCGCCCAAAATCATCACTGCCATCACGGGGTAGGCATTGATCTTGTGGCGATGTGCGTGAACGACGTCATCACCTCTGGAGCCGCTCCTTTATTTTTCCTCGACTACATGGCCACTGGCGCCCTGAGCCCAAGCGCCATGGCGGAAGTGGTCGAGGGAATTGCGGATGGATGCCGTCAGAGCGGTTGCGCACTCTTAGGAGGCGAAACCGCTGAAATGCCAGGGTTCTACCCCCAAGGGAGGTACGACCTCGCCGGCTTCTGCGTTGCCGTCGTCGAAGAAGACGACCTGATCGATGGTCGAGCCATTTCCCCCGGAGATCGAATCATCGGCATCGCCAGCAGTGGCGTGCACAGCAACGGATTCAGCCTCGTCAGGAAGGTCCTAGAAACAGCAAGCATTAACGAAACCACTCGATACGGCGCAGAAGAGCGACACCTCATCAACGATCTTCTGGCTCCGACAACCCTCTACGCCTCGCTGATTGAACAACTACTCAGCAACGCCATCGAGATTCACGGCATGGCCCACATCACTGGCGGGGGACTACCTGAAAATTTGCCTCGCTGTCTTCCAGAGAACACGATGGCCAAAGTCGAGGCTGAAGCATGGCCTCGACCTGCTCTATTTCAGTGGCTTCAATCCGCGGGTGCCATTCCAGAACGTGATCTATGGCATACGTTCAACATGGGGATCGGGTTCTGCATCGTGGTGCCAAGAGAAGCGGAACAATCCGCACTGGATGCCTGCCGTCGGAACAACCACCAGGCATGGGTCATTGGTGAAGTCCTCAATCGCCCGTCGGGGGACAGTTCGGCCTTACAAGGACTCCCCAGCTGATTACATCAGTTTCCAACCTGGTTGGATTTCGACTCTCGGCGCCTCAATCGTGTCAATAATATTGAGTGAGCACATCGGGCAATGTTCCGATAGCAACGCCGATACATTGTTTTGGTTCTATGGCATTTGATAAACCACAACGCCTTACACGGCGTCGTTCATCGGCAGGGCCCGTACCTCCTAGACGCCCCCTTGAGCCCAGCCACGGTCATCGGCAGAGTGCTCGTCCAACGTTTTTAACGCTTCGGGACCACGGAAAAGTTTTTGTGGCAGACATGCCGCATTTATCTGACGGCCAGTTATCCCATATCCACAAGGAAGCCGACGAAGTTTTCACCAGCCTTGAACGTCGAATTCAAGAGCTGGAACAAGAGCTGAGTCATAGTCCGCAAGACCGGGACACGTTGATCAAAGCGTCGACAAAACGCGATGTGACCCGACGTTTTTTACGCGCCATCCAGGAGGAGCAGGAGCAACGGCGTAATAACCCTGCCATCCGAAATGCAGCAGGTGAATCACTCCCCCGCACCTTTCTGGAAGTGGCCCGTCACCGCTTACCGGGTGCCACTTTCGATTCATTGCTACAAGAGGCGCTGACAGCATGCGAACAACAGCAAGCAGCAGCTTCAGCTGCTGCGGAAGCTGCAGTAGCTGAGATAGCAGCAACCGAAAAGGTGGTTCCCATTCGAAGCGACAGCGACAGCCTGCCAGTGGTTGTTAGTCCAGCGCCTGAATCAGTGTCTGAAGCCTGAACCAAAACCTCAACGGCTTTGAAATGGATTAGAGGGCATGCGTGCGATGCAGCGTTCTCTTGCTTGGTTAAGGACACTGCACTCAGACTCCGACAACTGCCAGGTCAGAGCGGCCGCCACATCCATGGCTTGGCTGGGTGTCCGAATTCCAGGAATTGGCGTTGTCCCAGTGGCTCGACACCAATTCAATGCCACCTGAACCATCGAGGCACCACGTTCAGTAGCGATAGCCAGCAGCAGCTGCCTGATCTCAAGGCTCTCAGGCAAGAGTCGGCGAAACAATCGTTGTCGCACCCAGGTGGATGGCCGAGGCGCCTCAGCCGGAGCACAGCTCAGCACCCCAAAGGCCAAGGGGCTATAGGCCAAAACCTCAATATCCAACGACTGAGCGAGATCCAATACTTCCTGCGCTTGGGCTAACCCCGGAGACAACAACGACCATTGAATCTGCACACTCCGCAGCTTGACCCCTCGTTCCATTAGCCGGGCCTGCATCCAACGCAAACGGCGAGGCCCCACATTCGATACCCCCAGCTCGTCCACTTGCTGAGCCTGAACCAGATCGGCCAAACCATCCAAAAGTGCCGCTTCCTGCCAGGGCGCATACCGCGCTGTACTCCAGTGCAATTGCACCCGCTTCAGATGACCACCTAATCGCTTTTGACTGGCATCAAAGGCGCGATGGAATCCCCTTCTGCCCAGGCGCCAAGGGAACGGCGCCAACTTGGTCGCCACGACTAATTGGGAGCGACGCGAGGCCGGCAGGGCATCAATAAAGCCGCCGAGCAGGCTCTCGCTGCGGCCATTCAAGCGACCCGTGCCATAGGAATCGGCTGTATCGATGAGGTTGAGCCCTGAGCTGAGAGCCTGGCGAAACGTTGCAGCTAGGCGCCCATCGTCCGTCTTTGAGTCATACCCCCACACAAATTCATTACCCCAGGCCCAAGTCCCAAAACCGATGCTGTTCAACCGGCACGGGCCTCTGCCAGCCATGATCAACTCCCTGAATCAGATTTTCGATGCCTGACCGCAAAGCGTCGGAATCATCTCCGTGCCTCTCAACCCAAACTTCGAGTGAACCTGAGCCTATTGAGGTCGAACGAATTCTTTGCAACCATTGTCGTCGAACAGCAACCAATGGAATTCGCTGTTTGGGTATGTGCGTCGCCGACAACGACTACTAATTAACAGAATGCCGTCGAGGCCAACAACACGATCGAAGCGATCATGATCCGTGTACTTCCCATAGAGATTTGGGAGACTGGAGCCAATGAAACGGTGCTCCGCCGTTAAACCGCTTGTGGCGTCGCACCAAAGATCACTAAAACAGCAGACCTTATGGCTGGGTCGGTCGATCTTGAAAAAGGCGGCACCCAGATTCGAACTGGGGATAAAGGATTTGCAATCCTCTGCCTTACCACTTGGCCATGCCGCCGCAGGGGAACGTCTAGTCCCTCAAAGCGATCGTATCAGCCATGGTTCAACGACACTTCTCGTGATCTGCAATGGCCATGGGGAAGATCTCATCGCCCTGCGCATTCTGGAGGCGGTCCATCGGCGCAATCCTCAACTTTCGTTGGAAGTCATGCCTCTGGTGGGGCAGGGGAGAGCCTTTGAAGCAGCAGTGAAAGCGGGTTGGCTACAGCAAATTGGCCCAACAGCAAATCTGCCAAGTGGAGGATTTAGCAACCAAAGTGTGCGGGGCATGCTCAGGGACATTGGAGCGGGATTACCTCTCCTGATCTGGAGTCAATGGCGACTGGTTCAACGGCGGGCTCGCCAAGGACGCTTTTTTGTCGCCATTGGAGATCTTTTACCGCTGCTGATGGCCTGGGCCAGTGGCGCAGGCTTCGGATTCATTGGGACCCCAAAAAGCGATTACACGTGGCGCAGTGGTCCTGGCCGAGACCTGAGCGATCGATATCACCGACTGAAAGGCAGTGAATGGGATCCATGGGAATGGATGTTGATGCGCTCCAAGCGTTGCCAGTGGGTCGCCATGCGAGATCCACTCACCGCCCGAGGACTCCGTCGCCATCGGGTTGCCGCCAAAGCGCTCGGTAATCCAATGATGGATGGCATCCAACGGCGGACGATTCCTAAAGCACTCGAACGTTGCCGAAGAGTGCTTGTGTTGTGTGGAAGCCGAATGCCAGAAGCCCAGGCCAATTTCGATCGTCTGCTGAACGCCATCAGCCTTGTGCAATCCCCGGTACCGATGGGCGTTCTCGTTGCAGCGGGAGCCGAACCCACAGTGGAAGGTTTTCAACGAAGTTTGGAACAGCAAGGCTTCAGGCGAAGTTTGCCTCCATCCGATCAACTCAGCGCAGAAAGCTGTTGGGTTAAGGGCCCTTGCATGCTGCTCATTGGACGTCGCTGTTTTGACACCTGGAGCGGCTGGGCTGAAGTGGGTCTGGCCACGGCTGGAACGGCAACAGAACAACTGGTTGGCATTGGTATTCCAGCCCTTTCATTGCCGGGCCCTGGCCCTCAATTCAAGGCAAGTTTTGCGCGTCGGCAAAGTCGATTGCTGGGGGGCTCAGTTCAGCCTTGTTCAACCCCGATTGCGCTGGCATCTGCCCTTGAACGTCTTCTGGCAGACGCAGATTTACGGCGGAAGCTGGGACGGATCGGCCAACAGCGCATGGGACCATCGGGGGGGAGTGATCGGCTCGCACAGCTGATCCTTAACCACCTGCACTGATACTGAGGAGCTCGAGACAAGAGCGATGGCTTCGATTCAAGATCCCTTGTACGTGAAACTCTGCGCCCAACTCGCCAGCAAACTGAGCATTAGCTTGGCCAGTGCCCGCCGCCAAGTGGATCAAGCTGCCGCCAAAGACGGTAAGCGTGATGTTGAAGCGAAAAAGTTGCTCGTGCAGTCGATGTTGGATGCCCTTGATCAAGGGGACAGCGACCATGCCGCGACCCTTAACGAGCTGCTGAAAGACAGCGAGGGCGACAGTAATTTCATCCTTGAGGATTAACCACCAGGAGGATTAACCACCCGACCGAGCTCAATGCTCAAAGGTTTGGTTAAAACGCATCCGGTCCAATTCAGCCATCACGGGAATACAGGCAAAACAACGTTGCGCCAACTCCCAACGTCCCTCCCGACGCAGCATCGTTTCCAGCTGGTTCCTCGCAGGAATGAGATAACGCACATCATTGGCGGCATAGGCGAGCTGCACATCAGTGAGCTCATCCACCCGTCCCCAGTCACTGCTCTGCGCTCCCTTGTCGAGCTCGACTCCCACCAGTTCCATCACCAGATCCTTCAGGCCATGTCGGGGGGTGTATGTCCGCCCCAAGCGGCTGCCCACCTTGGTGCAAAACAAAGGTTGAACGGCAATATCGAGCCCAGCCGCAAGGGCAGCCACATCGAAACGGGCGAAGTGAAACACCTTCTCCACCGATGGGGCCTCAAACAGACGCTGAAGGTTTGGGGCACTGGATTGCCCCAAACCGATGCGCACACACGCGACACGATCTTGTGCATCAGCGATCTGAACCAAACAGAGGCGGTCGCGACCATGAATCAATCCCATGGCTTCGGTATCCACCGCAAGACAAGGCGTCTGGAGGTACTGCTCCGTCCAAGATGCGTCCAAGTCCCCGTCGAACACGGCGAACTCAGCAGGAATGGAAGGAGAACCGGCCATAGACCCAACAGATGAATCAGCCCAGTCTCGCCGGCCGAGACCCGAAAATCCAACGCAATCCCTCTTGAAACTCAAAATGAGATCGACTTTGATGGGGGAAGTGTGCTCCTCGTCGTGTTCTCTCGTCGCAAGCCATCACGCACCTGCCTCGCAGACATCGAACAGTATTTTCATCAGCCACCACCACAGTTCCTCGACTTGGAGCTCGCGGTGTGTTGGATTTTGGAATGCCTTTTGAAGGACGACAGTTACCCGTCCTGCCTCCTCCAGAAGCTGATCCAAGCCGAACCCCAATTACGGCTGTCTGAGACTGTGCTTCAACAGGCTTTGGACTTCCTAGAGCAACAAGGGTCGATCAGCAGTTACACCCAACGCTGTCCATCCAGGGGGCGCCCACGCCGGATGTTGCATCTGCAAGACGAAGCCCGCAGCGAAGCAGAACGTCTGATGGCTCCATGGCGGACATGGCTGACGTCCCATCGATTCGCGCTGAACTGAATCGAAACACGCCCCTTCGAAACGCTGCCTCTTAGAAAGGACCCATTGATTAAGGGGGATCCATGCCGCTGGGCTTCCAGTCCATCCTGCTGCTCACGATCCTCCTGGCCATTGGTCTGGTGTTTTTCTTGCGTGCTGCCAGCAAGGACCGCACAACTGTGGTGGACATCACCTCACCGCAAGCTCCACTGGCCGTACTGGAAGGAATCAGCAGCTGGCTGGAACAACGTGGCTGGAACCGCGACGGCGGCGACGCAGAGCGACAGGTTCTGCGCTTTCAAGGACAAGTGGCGTCAAGCCAACCCCTCGCAGTCTTGCTATCCATCCTTGGCAGCATCGGCTCAGCTTGCTTCGGATTAGTTCTGCAGCACCTAGCGCCACAACTGGCCTGGTGGTCTCTGCTACCGCTCATAGGGCTGGGCCCCCTCGCAGGCGTGATCTACAGCAGCCGCGCCGCTCGCACCGAAACCTTGGAGCTACGTCTGCTGGATGCACCAGCCCGAGGAGGAAGCGCCTTGAGGCTGCGAGCCCACCGCGATGAATTAATTGCAATCGAACTCGAGCTTGCCGAATCGCTCCAACTTGCCAGCGATGGTTCCCTGCTGACATCACCCATCTGAACCATGCCTTTCCCGAACTGGATGCGTCGCACACCCATCACTGTTCCGCTGTCCATCGGCGTACTGACCTTCACGGGGATGGTCTGTCATCAGGCTCACAGCCAACAAGATTGGTTTCCCGTGGCGAAGCCTGTAACCCCACAAAGCCTTGGATCCGATCTCAAACACTGCCCGCCAGCAGCGAACCCGGATCCCTTGCTGGGCCGCCGCACCAAAGAGTCCGGACGGTGGGTCGGCCAAGGCGCAGTTCCATCAACCATCCCGATCGTGGTGATGGCAGGCCATGCCGACTCTCAAAACCTGGGTAGTGCTGGAACGCCCGGCTATGCCGTAGACGTCCGCAAACAGCCGCCGATGGACGGCTCCATGCGTGACGAGCTCTACTGGAATCTGCAAGTGCAAAGCGCCGTGGTGCGTCTCGGGCAGAAGCGAGGTCTGAACATCACGTCGTATGTCCCACCCTTGCTCACCATCCGAGATGACAACGACCCAAGAACGAATTGGTCGCAAGCTCGCGTTCGCTCCAGCAAGGGGCACTACATCCTCGAAATTCACTTCGACGCTTACAGCCCCTATGGCTTCGGTTCTGGACTCATCCCCGCCATTAATCGCCCACTGAACCAGCTCGATGAGTCCATCGCCCAGTCATTTGGACGCTTCCCAAGATTATTTCGCGGCGGCCTCGGGGGTCCTCGGCGGGGGATCGGCATTCTTGAAATTGGAATGCTCGAACCCCCTTTGGAGCAAAAACTGCGCGATCCAGCCACACGAGCCCAGACGGTTGAATGCCTGGGGTTACGGGTCGTTAACGCTCTTGTGAAGGGGGTTAGTTGATCGCCTGGTGAGGCCGGCAACGATCCTCAAGCGATGGATCGCCCAACCAATCTTGAGGAGTGGTGAACAAGTCCGTTAGGAGGGCTTCGCGAGAGCCCGCCTCAGCGGTGTATCCATACTCCCAACGCACCAGTGGCGGCAACGACATCAGGATCGATTCAGTACGACCGTTGGTTTGGAGTCCAAAAATCGTGCCGCGATCCCACACCAGGTTGAACTCCACATAGCGGCCACGGCGATAGAGCTGAAAATCCCGTTCGCGATCGCCATAGGCCGTCGCATGGCGCTTTTCGACAATTGGTGCGTAGGACGGCAAAAAAGCTCTGCCATTGGCCTGGCCCAGGCTGAACAGTTGTTCCCAACCCAGCGGAGTTGCACCAAGTTCCGATGAAACCTTGGCTGCTGCCCCTGACGGATCCTGCCCTTTGTAGATCGTTCCCCTCGAATCCTGGTAGTCGTAAAAAATTCCACCAACACCGCGGGTTTCACCTCGATGTTTTAAGTAAAAGTATTCATCACACCAGGGCTTAAACACCTTGTGCAGGTTGGGATGCACTGAATTACAGGCCTGTTGATGGGTGCGATGGAAGTGACGGGCATCGTCGAGGAAGGGGTAATACGGCGTGAGATCCGCTCCGCCTCCAAACCACCAAACCGGACCCGCCTCGAAGTATCGGTAATTGAGGTGCACCGTCGGGATATAGGGATTACGGGGATGCAGCACCATCGACGTACCGGTTGCAAACCAGGGATGTCCCTTGGCTTCTGGCCGTTGTTTCAGGATTGAAGGTGGCAATTCATTCCCCTGGACCTCAGAGAAATTCACACCCCCCTGCTCAAACACCCGCCCTTCGCGCATCACACGTGAACGGCCACCACCCCCCTCAGGACGAACCCAGCTTTCTTCTTGGAATCGACCCTCTCCATCCAGGGCCTCAAGACCTGCACAGATTTCATCCTGCAATCCCATCACCATCGAACGGGCCCGATCCCGCGAATCTGTGGGTGGCAGTTCCAACTGGGGCGTGGATTGATCGGTCTCCTGGCGTCCGAGAACGCGGCGAATCAGAGAGCGGACCATTCCTTAAAAATGAAACCAGTGAAAAAACTTAAACAGGTCAGACCAGACCCCGACAAGACACCGTGAGGGTCTGTCATGGGAACCCCCCTAGAATTTGACCCTGATCAGAGCAACAGATGACATCGGCCGAGCAGGCGACCAAGGCTCTCGAACAGATCAAAGATTCTGGAAGCGGCAGAACGACACTGGAACTTGGCTGGATTGATCAGGTCCGTATATCTCCTCCAAGGGCAGTCTTTCGGCTCAACCTTCCTGGATTCGCCCAGAGTCAGCGTGAACGCATTGCCTCGGAAGCTCGCGCACTCTTGATGGGCCTTGACGGGATCAACGACGTCCAAATTGAAGTGGGTCAAGCGCCCGCCCCCAGCCAAGGCAGCATCGGCCAAGCGGGCCACGGTCAACCAGCTGAGCGCCAATCCATCCCAGGCGTTCGTCAGGTCATCGCTGTCAGTAGCGGCAAAGGGGGCGTTGGCAAAAGCACTGTGGCCGTCAATCTCGCCTGTGCCTTATCCCAACAAGGATTGAAAGTTGGGCTTTTGGATGCAGATATCTACGGCCCCAACGCTCCCACCATGCTGGGGGTCGCCAACCAAACACCTGAAGTCACCGGCAGCGGAGACACCCAAAGGATTAAGCCGATTGAGAGTTGTGGCATCGCCATGGTGTCTATGGGACTCCTCATCGATGAACATCAGCCGGTTATTTGGCGGGGTCCCATGCTGAATGGCATCATCCGCCAGTTTCTGTATCAGACGGAATGGGGTGAACGGGATGTTTTGGTTGTGGACCTTCCTCCAGGCACGGGTGACGCGCAACTCTCCCTAGCTCAAGCGGTCCCGATGGCAGGCGTCATCATTGTGACGACGCCTCAACTGGTGTCGTTACAAGATGCCCGCCGAGGCTTAGCGATGTTTCGACAACTGGGGATCCCAATTCTTGGTGTCGTTGAAAACATGAGCGCATTCATTCCCCCCGACATGCCCGATCGCCGATACGCCCTATTTGGGAGCGGCGGCGGCCGTCGTCTTGCCGACGACTATGACGTGCCGTTATTGGCCCAAGTCCCGATGGAGATGCCAGTCCAGGAAGGCGGTGACAGCGGCAGCCCAATTGTGATCAGCCGCAACAGCTCTGTGAGTGCTAAGGAATTTTCTGCTCTTGCCGAACGGGTTCAGCAACAGGTCGCTACAACGGCCTGAGCATGTTCGCCAGGAAGCACCGCCATAAACCTCACCCGGAATGGATTCTCTGGGGGTTACCGATCGGCATGGTCGCCATCGCTGGTCTTCTGATTGCAAGCACCCAGCGCCAAGCGGACTACGCAGACTGGTACCACCACTGGATTACGGCGGCCGTTGGCGTTGGCGTTGCCCTGATCCTGGAACGGCTACCGCTGCAACGCCTCAAACCATTTCTCATTCCAGTCTTCGGACTCACCGTGGCCAGCCTTGTTGCTGTACGCCTCATTGGCACAACCGCTCTTGGCGCCCAACGCTGGATCAGCATTGGAGGACTACATGTTCAACCTTCGGAATTCGCCAAAATTGCGGCGATTCTGTTGCTCGCTGCTGTGCTCTCGAGGCATCCAGTGGAGCGACCGGTTGATGTCTTACGCCCGCTTGGGGTGATCTCGATTCCGTGGCTACTGGTCTTCATCCAGCCCGATCTCGGCACCTCCCTTGTTTTCGGAGCACTGATGCTGACGATGCTCTATTGGTCTGGGATGCCAATTGAGTGGGTGGTTTTGCTCTTGTCCCCGCTCGTTACAGCACTTTTGGCGGGCATTTTCCCCTGGGCGATGGTCCTATGGATTCCGTTGATGGCACTGCTGGCCTATCGATCGTTGCCCTGGAAACGCGTCGCTGCCACGATCACGATGGCGATCCATGGAGCCATGGCCATCGTGACGCCATGGCTCTGGATGCACGGATTAAAGGACTATCAACGCGACAGGCTCGTGCTGTTCCTTGATCCAAGCCAAGATCCCTTGGGTGGTGGATACCACCTCCTGCAAAGCACCGTTGGGATTGGATCTGGAGGTCTGTTCGGGGCAGGACTTTTGCAGGGTCAACTCACAAAACTGAGATTCATACCTGAACAACACACCGATTTCATTTTTAGTGCTCTTGGAGAAGAAACCGGCTTTATCGGATGCCTTCTCGTTGTTCTTGGCTTCGCTTTATTGATGGCACGCCTGCTTCAAGTCGCCAGACATGCCCGCAGTGATTTCGAATCTCTCGTGGTGATTGGCATCGGAACGATGCTGATGTTCCAAGTGGTCGTGAACATCTTCATGACCATCGGTCTGGGTCCTGTGACCGGGATCCCCTTGCCATTCCTGAGCTATGGGCGCTCAGCAATGGTCGTGAATTTCATTTCTCTGGGATTGTGCCTGTCGGTGGTGCGCCAAAGCCGCCGCTCTTTCGCTGGCCTCCGTTGAACTCACCCACCTTCACCGACCTGCGGGAGCGACTTGCCGAAGGCATGCACCCGGGACAGTGCGACGAAATCGGCGTTCGTCGTTTGTGGTGGGCCGCCTTGGACACCCTCCAACAGGAACTCATTCGCCTCAAGGTCACCAAAGGCATCTGGCTCGCTGCCCCCCTTCCAGCACTGCATGAACCCCAGCTCCTTCAGCATCTACAGGGGTGGGTTTGGGCTCCTGAACATCTCGATCAACTCAGACGCGGGGTGGCCGCACTACCGGCTCGCCTTGGACTCCACATCAAAGGGAGCATGGAAGCCAAAAGCGAGGGGCTTTTCAACTACCAACGCCTTGCCTTGCGCCACAACGATGGCCAAGACCCTGTGTTGTTGGTGATTACACCCAGTTTGCAGGTGGCGTTGGCTCTGTATGGAAAACCGCAGCAACGTCAATTGCTGATGCGCTGCGACCCCACAAGCTTGGGGGATGTCTTGTCCCTGGTCGGACGACGCCTAAAAGAGCAATCTCCAAACGATGCGGAGCAGCTTCATGCCGCCCTGGAAGCCCTGGGGCCACTCCACAGCGATGAACAATTCAAAGAGCGATTTTGGCCCAGCATCGCTGAACGGCTCACCGTGTCTGCGCCTGCGCTGATGCTGCAACCGGTTGTCTCCCCAGAAACAAAACCAGGGAACGCTTCAGACGACCTCAACTTGCTGGAAGCACTGACCCATGAGGTACGAACGCCACTGGCCACGATCCGCACACTGATCCGCTCATTGGTCCGTCGAAAGGATCTCCCAGACCTGGTAATGAAACGCCTCCAACAAATTGATGTGGAATGCAGCGAACAAATCGATCGATTTGGATTGATTTTCCACGCTGCGGAACTCCAACGTCAGCCCACCGAAGCCAACCTGGCCCGCACCGATCTGGAATCGATCCTTCGCAGCTTGGCGCCGGGATGGAGAGAGCAACTCAAGCGACGCGAGATCAGCCTGAGCCTGGATCTGGATCGGGGCTTACCCACAGTGATGAGTGACTCCCACCGCTTGGAAGCGATGTTGGGTGGATTGATTGATCGGAGCAGCCGCGGCCTTCCTGGAGGAAGCGAATTACAACTTGGCCTTCAAGCTGCTGGAGCTCGCGTCAAGCTTCAACTGCATGTTGTTCTGCCAGGCAGCGCCACGAGCTCAGCCAATGCCTCTCCGGCGAGGGAGGAGCTGGGCACCGTGTTGAGTTGGGATCCAACAACGGGAAGCCTTCAACTCAGTCAAGACGCCACCCGTCAAATGATGGCCAGCCTGGGAGGTCGGTATCAACCCCGTCGAGACCGAGACCTCACCGTCTTTTTTCCCGTCCACAACGACGCCGATTGATCCCCACTCATGGCGTTTGTTCAAGGGTGTGAAGCTTGCTATCGGCCAGCTATTGACGGTCTGATCGCGGTGCTACTTTTCAGGACTATCAGCCTGTCTGGATTTCTCCAACCATGACATCATCGGCGTTGAATGGTCAGCTTCCAAAGCACATCGCTAGCACCGGCGGTTTGCTCAACTCTGCGGAAACAGAAGAGAAGTACGCGATCACCTGGACCAGCAATTCTGATCAGGCCTTCGAACTACCCACGGGTGGTGCAGCGATGATGAACTCGGGCGAAAACCTGATGTATTTCTCTCGCAAAGAGCAATGCTTGGCGCTTGGCACCCAACTGCGTACCAAGTTCAAGCCTCGGATCGAGGACTTCAAGATTTACCGCATTTTCCCAGGCGGCGACACCGAATTCCTACACCCCAAAGATGGTGTGTTTTCTGAAAAGGTGAACGAAGGGCGTCCCATGGTCGGCCACAATCCCCGTCGGATTGGTCAGAACACCAACCCATCCACGATCAAATTCAGCGGACGTAACACCTACGACGCTTAAGCGGTGCAGCGCTTCCCAGGGGCTCTGACTCCTGGGAGAGGGCTGTAATGATGCACGCATGTTCAGACCTGATCGCGACGCCTTTCGCAAGGCTGCAGCCAACGGTGCCAATCTGATTCCATTGGCCCAAAGCTGGCCAGCAGATCTGGAAACACCTCTCACCACCTGGATCAAGGTCGGGGCTAACCATCCCCCCGGAGTGTTGCTGGAATCCGTTGAGGGGGGTGAAACCCTGGGTCGATGGAGTGTGATCGCCTGTGATCCCCTTTGGACAGCATCGGCAAGGGGCAACCAACTCAGCCGGCGGTGGAGAGATGGACGCGAAGACAGCCTTGAAGGGAACCCACTCCAATCCTTACGGACTTGGCTGAACCCTTACCAGTGCGTCAATTTGCCCGGGCTACCGCCCCTTGGTCAGATCTACGGGATGTGGGGCTACGAGCTCATCCAATGGATTGAACCCACCGTCCCTGTTCACCCAAGGCTGAGCACCGATCCGCCCGATGGGATCTGGATGATGATGGATGCAATTTTGATCTTCGATCAAGTCAAGCGCCAAATCACTGCAGTGGCCTTCGGTGATCTCACGAGCGGATCAACAGAGGACGAAGCCTGGCAAAGCGCTACGGACCGAATCGAGCGATTGCGGGAGCGCATGAACACTCCACTTCCAGCAGTGGATCCCTTGCTCTGGGATGCCGATGCTCGCGATCTGCCTGATGTGACCAGCAATCGCAGCCAAGCCGAATTTGAAACGGCTGTTCGAACCGCCAAAAGCCACATCGCAGCCGGGGATGTGTTCCAGCTGGTGATCAGCCAGCGACTCGAAGCCCAGGTGCCCCAGAGCCCTTTTGAGCTCTACCGCAGCCTGCGGATGGTGAATCCTTCCCCTTATATGGCGTTCTTTGATTTCGGGGAGTGGCAGCTCATCGGGTCCAGCCCAGAGGTCATGGTGCAAGCGGAGCCCGCCGCCAACGGGATTCAAGCCAGCTTGCGCCCAATCGCCGGGACGCGACCTCGCGGACAAACCCCGCTGGAAGACCGAGAACTCGAAGTGGACCTGCTGGCCGACCCCAAAGAACGTGCCGAGCACGTGATGCTCGTCGACCTCGGACGCAATGATCTCGGACGCGTTTGCTTGCCTGGAAGTGTCTCCGTTAAAGACTTGATGGTGATTGAGAAGTACTCCCACGTGATGCACATCGTGAGTGAAGTGGAAGGATGCCTTGCTCCACACCATGACGTTTGGGATCTCCTCATGGCCTCTTTCCCAGCAGGGACAGTCAGCGGCGCTCCAAAAATTCGGGCGATGCAACTCATTCATGCCCTCGAACCCGATGCTCGAGGTCCCTATTCAGGCGTGTACGGCTCCGTTGACTTAGCCGGTGCACTGAATACGGCCATCACGATCCGCACGATGGTCGTGCAACCCAATGGCACTGGAGGCTGTCGCGTGAAAGTTCAAGCTGGGGCGGGGGTGGTAGCCGATTCCAAGCCAACGGCGGAATACGAAGAAACCCTCAACAAAGCCCGCGCCATGCTCACCGCCTTGGCTTGTTTAAATCCGGCGAAATCATGACTTCACCTCTTTTACTCAAAGGCTTTGAAGTCGAGTTGTTCACAGGATTACCCTCCGGCCAGAACGTTGGCGTTGCCAGTGAGGTGGCGGCAGTTCTCGATGATTTCGTCACCGAACCCGACTGTCGCAATGTGGAGTACATCACCGCTCCAATCGCTGACTACCACCAATTAAGTGAAGCTCTCCTTCGACCGCGCCGTCGGCTGAGAACCTGGCTCGCCTCTCGTGATCTCACCTTGCTGCCAGGCAGCACCCTCAGTCTTGGAGACAGCAGCCGCTTTGAACGTTCTGATCCAACGAATTCGTACCACGACTTAATTGAGTCGACCTATGGCACCCGCGTTGTCACCGCAAGCATTCACATCAACCTGGGCATTACTGATCCTGATTGGTTGTTTGCAGCGGTGCGGCTCGTGCGTTGTGAAGCCGCACTCCTGCTAGCGCTCAGTGCCAGCTCACCATTTTTGGATGGACGTTCCACGGGGCATCATTCCCAGCGTTGGCAGCAATTTCCCCTAACACCCGCACAGGTGCCGCTGTTTCTGGATCATCGTCACTACATCGATTGGGTCGAAGCGCAATTGGCTTGCGGAAGCATGCGCAATGAACGGCACTTATGGACGTCCGTCCGACCCAATGGTCCAGCCCGTCCCCATCACTTGAATCGAGTCGAGCTTCGAATTTGCGATCTCGTCACCAACCCCGACGAACTCCTCGCCATGACGGCGTTTCTCGAACTCAGATTGTTGTCTTTACGCGATAACCGTGAACGCCTTGACCCGCTGATTGCCAGTTCCCTCTCGGCGGACAAGCTGGCAAAACTCAGCGATGCCAATGATGCAGCCGTTGCTCACGCCAGCCTCGATGCTGAACTCCACCACTGGAAAGACGGTCAGAGCATTCTCTGCAGGGATTGGATTCAATCACTGATCGACGACGTGACGCCGTTGGCGGCACAACTCAATCTTGAATCAGTCCTCACTCCACTCCATGCGGTTCTCAAGCGCGGGAATCAAGCGATGCGCTGGAGCGCAGCGCATTCAAACGGTGAGGACATCTCCCAATTGCTTCAAGCTGCAATTGAAGAGATGAAGGAGCAAGAGCTCGAACGCCCCACAGCGCTCCTCTCTTTGGGATGATCATGGAATCCCGAGCAGCGCAGAGTCTTCATGCCCGAGTCCACCGCCTATGCACTCCAAGGGGAACAGCCCAAGGAGAGCGGTGTGACTGCTGGAGCTGGCCGATTGCTCCAGAACCGCTTGGTGCTGGTGGAGGACCTCTGGCAGACGGTTCTCCGCAGCGAGTGCCCTCCAGAACAAAGTGCTCGCCTACTACGACTGAAACAGCTGAGTGATCCCGTGGCCCTCGAGGGTCGAGACGGTGAAAGCACCAGCGAAGCAATTATTGAATTGATCCGTGCCATGGATCTTTCAGAAGCGATTACAGCCGCCAGAGCTTTCTCGCTGTATTTCCAACTGATCAACATCCTTGAACAACGGATCGAAGAGGACAGTTACCTCGACAGCCTGAGCCCCCGCCAATCAGCCGAAGATGGCAGCCGGGAAGCCTTTGACCCCTTTGCTCCTCCCTTAGCAAGTCAGACCGATCCCGCCACCTTCGGTGAGGTCTTTGAACGGCTCCGGCGGATGAATGTGCCGCCAGCCCAAGTCGAAGCCTTACTCCAGGAGCTGGACATCCGGTTGGTCTTTACAGCCCATCCAACGGAGATTGTTCGCCACACCGTCCGTCACAAGCAGCGACGAGTCGCCAACCTTCTCCAGCAACTGCAGTCCGATTCGCCCATGGCGCTTCAAGTCAAGGATGACTTGCGTCAACAACTCGAAGAGGAGATTCGGCTCTGGTGGCGGACCGATGAGCTGCATCAGTTCAAACCAACGGTTCTCGATGAAGTGGATTCAACCCTTCATTACTTCCAGCAAGTGTTGTTCGATGCCATGCCCCAACTACGGCGGCGGCTCACATCAGCACTCCACCGTCATTACCCCGACGTCCAAGTTCCCCAGGCTTCGTTCTGCACCTTTGGATCTTGGGTCGGTTCCGACCGAGATGGCAATCCCTCTGTCACAACGGACATCACTTGGCGGACAGCCTGCTACCAGCGTCAACTCATGCTCGAGCTGTACATCAGCTCGGTGCAAGCGCTTCGCAATCAGCTGAGCATTTCCATGCAGTGGAGCCAGGTTGCTCCTGGGTTGCTGGAGTCTTTGGAAATGGATCGGCTGCGTTTCCCAGAAATCTACGAGCGGCGCGCGGCGCGTTACCGACTTGAGCCTTACCGACTGAAGCTGAGCTACATCCTCGAACGCCTGGAGCGCACGCTTAAACGCAACGATCAGCTCTCAGATGCTGGTTGGAAGAGTCCGAAAGATGCCATCCCGACCGATGGAGCGCCTGGCTCAGAAGCTCTGCATTACACCTCTGTCGATCAATTCCGAAACGACTTGGAACTGATTCGCAACAGCTTGATCGGCACTGAACTCACCTGTGAGCAGCTCGACACCCTGCTCCATCAAGTCCATATCTTTGGCTTCTCACTGGCCAGTCTCGATATTCGTCAGGAGAGCACCCGCCATAGCGATGCGATTGATGAGCTCACGCGTTTTCTCGAGTTGCCACAGCCCTACGGCGAGATGGAGGAGTCCACGCGTATGGCCTGGTTGCTGGAAGAGCTCCGTACACGGCGTCCATTGATTCCTACGGCAGTTCGCTGGTCAGACACCACCGCGGAGACCATGGCCGTGTTCCGCATGTTGCATCGACTCCAGGAAGAGTTCGGCCAGCGGATCTGCCATTCCTATGTGATCTCGATGAGCCATACGGCCTCCGATCTGTTGGAGGTGTTGCTACTCGCGAAGGAAGCGGGATTAGTGGATCCAGCCGCCCGCAAAGCGTCGCTGCTGGTGGTGCCACTGTTCGAAACGGTGGAGGATTTACAACGTGCTCCAGCAGTCATGGATGAGCTGTTCAATACCCCCCTCTATCGCGACCTACTCCCGATGGTGGGCATCCAGGGCCAGCCCCTACAGGAGCTGATGCTTGGCTACTCCGACAGCAATAAAGACTCAGGATTCCTCTCGAGCAACTGGGAGATTCACCAAGCCCAACTTGCCCTCCAAGAACTTTCGAGCCGGCAGGGCGTTGCTCTTCGCCTCTTTCATGGTCGCGGCGGTTCTGTGAGCCGTGGCGGTGGCCCCGCTTATCAAGCCATCCTTGCCCAGCCCAGTGGCACCCTTCAGGGCCGCATCAAGATCACCGAACAAGGGGAGGTGCTGGCCTCGAAGTACAGCCTGCCGGAGCTCGCCCTTTACAACCTGGAAACAGTCACGACCGCCGTGGTTCAGAACAGCCTGGTGACCAATCAGCTCGATGCGACACCCAGTTGGAACCAACTCATGAGTCGGCTCTCCGCACGCTCCCGAGAGCACTACCGCGCATTGGTGCATGACAACCCCGATTTGGTGGCTTTTTTCCAGCAGGTGACACCTATCGAAGAGATCAGCAAGCTGCAGATTTCCAGTCGACCCGCCCGCCGTAAAACCGGAGCCAAAGATCTTTCGAGCTTGCGAGCGATTCCTTGGGTGTTTGGCTGGACCCAAAGCCGCTTCTTACTCCCCAGTTGGTTTGGCTTTGGCACAGCTTTAGCTGAAGAGGTGAAAGCAGATCCCGATCAACTCGATCTTCTCCGGCGACTTCACCAGCGCTGGCCTTTTTTCCGAACCCTGATTTCCAAGGCAGAGATGACCCTCTCCAAAGTGGATCTCGACTTGGCTCATCACTACATGAACAGCCTTGGAAAACCAGAGCAACGTGAGGCCTTTGAGGCGATTTTTGCCGTGATTGCAACGGAATACGCCTTGACGCGGAAACTGGTTTTGGAAATCACCGGGCAACCCCGTCTACTAGGGGCTGATCAAGGATTGCAGCTCTCCGTAGACCTACGGAATCGCACCATCGTGCCCCTGGGATTTCTCCAAGTTGCGCTGCTCAAACGGTTGCGGGATCAGAACCGTCAGCCCCCGATGAGTGAAAGTCCTGGGGCATTAGAAGACACCCGGACCTACAGCCGCAGCGAATTACTTCGCGGAGCACTGCTCACCCTGAACGGCATTGCTGCTGGCATGCGCAACACCGGTTGAACCTTGCTTCCTTTCCTTCAACAGCCCGCTGTCCCCAAGCTGCCAAGCGGATACAGGCTCGACACCACCACAACCCCTAGCCCAGCGGCCATCAATCGACTGCTGGAATCGTGCCAAGAGACCACCCACGATGAACAACGGTGGCCTCTTGCCCTAGAGCGCAGCCTCTGGCAGATCAGCATTTTTGAAGAAGCTGGAGAAGAACTCGTCGGATTCGTTCGCGCTACAAGCGACTTAGCCCTGAACGCCAATCTCTGGAACCTCGCAGCACGCCCGGGCCCTGATCAACCAGACCTTTACGCCGTTCTTGTGCATCGGGCTCTTCATATCCTGCGCCGCGATTTACCGGGATGCAGCCTGTCCGTGTCTGCACCAGCATCGGCCCTCGAAGCGTTACGCAGCAATGGATTTGTGATTGATCCGAATGGGATCCGAGCGATGGGACTCAGGCCGAACTAAGTCGCAAAGTACAAAACACGAGCATGGAGGGACTCGAACCCCCGACCCTCAGAACCGGAATCTGATGCTCTATCCAACTGAGCTACATGCCCACTGATCGGCTGGATGCCGCAGCAGAAGATCGGTCTACAGACCGGTCCTTAACAGGTACCTTAACCAAGCACCGCCCGATCACCCATCCGGCTTCACAAGCTCCAATTGCAGGGGTTCCGGAACCACTCCGTTCTGCAGCTGGAGCTGACCGAGTCGCGTTTGCTCGTGATTGGGCCCAACGGGATTGGTAAATCCAATCTTCTCGAAGCAGTAGAACTCCTGGGCAGCCTGCGCTCCCATCGCTGCAGCCAGGATCGCGACCTCATTCAATGGGAGGCCCCAATGGCCCTGTTGCGGGCTGAGGTGGGCGATGGCGATCGTTTGGAACTCGAGTTACGCCGACGCGGTGGCCGCCAAGCTCGGCGCAACGGCAAGGTACTGGATCGTCAGCTTGATCTGATTGGCCCACTGCGCTGTATCGGCTTCAGCGCCCTCGATCTAGACCTGGTGCGTGGGGAACCAGCCCTGCGCCGCCAATGGCTCGACCGGGTCGTTCTGCAACTCGAACCTGTCTATGCAGATCTCATCAGCCGGTACAACCGCCTATTGCGGCAGAGAAGTCAGCTGTGGCGTAGCCATCGACAAAACACAGCCGAACGCAGTGGGCTCCTCGATGCCTTCGACGTTCAAATGGCCTTAATCAGCACCCGCATCCATCGACGACGACGCAGGGCCTTGCACCGCCTTGAACCGATTGCGCAGCGTTGGCAATCGCATCTCAGCAGCGGGAAAGAGCTTCTAGAGCTCCGCTATCAACCGGGAAGTCGATTGGACGGGGAGGAAGCCGAAGAACCTTGGCGGTTGGCGATTGAGGAACAACTCCGCAACCAAAGGGAGGAGGAAGAACGCCTCGGAAACTGCCGAATCGGACCGCATCGCGATGAGATCAACATGGTGCTTGGAGAGAGCCCTGCTCGCCGCTTCGGGTCAGCAGGTCAGCAGCGTTCACTCGTCCTGGGCCTGAAGCTCGCCGAACTCGAATTGGTCAAGGAACTTTGTGGAGAACCACCGCTCCTGCTCCTCGATGACGTCCTCGCTGAACTCGATCCGATCCGTCAGCAACTTCTTTTAGAAGCCGTCGGGAATGATCACCAATGCCTGATTAGTGCCACCCATCTCGATGGTTTTCACGGGGGCTGGCGTCAGGAGGCTCAGATTCTTGGGGAAAATGAACTCAAAGAAGGAATGAACGTCGGATAGTCTCGTCACCTGTTTTTCAATTTTCGCCTGATGGAGCAGAGCTTGTCTGCCCTGCATCCCCACCCGGGATGGGGGGACACCTCCCTTCAAGCCACCGACATGGTGGGCAAACATTGCATTCTCGAGCTGTATGAATGCGATCCCAGCCGGCTCGACGACGAAGCTTTTTTGCGGAACACCATCACAACGGCTGCAAAACGTGCTGGTGCCACGCTGCTCAACTTGATCACCCATCGCTTCGAGCCCCAAGGCGTGACTGGATTGGCCCTATTGGCCGAATCGCACATCTCCATTCACACCTGGCCTGAATCCGGGTATGCGGCTGTTGACGTGTTCACCTGTGGTGACCACACCATGCCCGAACAGGCGTGTGCCGTGCTGAGTGAGGCCTTGCTGGCCAAGCGCCATGCCCTGAAGAGCTTTCTCAGGGAAACGCCTGCGGAAATCGCAACAGGAGTTCGCGAGCCGTCTGCGGTGTCGATCACCCTTTGAACCTGGGTTCAGCCATCACCGATAACAACCTGACCTGAGGGACGGTTGTTATCGGACCCAGGCTTTCGATTGAGCTTTCCACTCACGAGTCCCTCGAGGTCCAAGCTCACTGAGGTGAAACCAAGGGATTGGAAAAATGCCACAAGTCCTTCACGAGAGGACAAGGCCATTACGGCACTGATCTGGTCCTCTGGGACTTCAATACGTGCAGCAAGGCCATGGCTGCGAACGCGCACACGGTTGAACCCCCGAGCAATCAACCAAGCTTCGGCTTGCCCCACCTGGTTGAGACGTTCCGCTGTGATCCCTTCGCCATAGGGAAATCGAGACGACAAACAAGGTTGAGCAGGCTTATCCCACCAGGGGAAGCCCAGGGCACGAGAAAGCTGGCGAATCGTGGCCTTATCAATGTTCAATTCAGCAAGCGGCGAGCGCACGCCGGCCTGACGCGCGGCATCAATTCCTGGCCTGTGATCCCCGAGATCGTCCAAATTCACACCATCAATCACCAGAGCATCACCAGCGGCCGTTGCAATCGGTTTGAGGTGTCGATGCAATTCCCGTTTGCAGGCAAAGCAGCGATCCACCGGGTTGCTGCTGTAATCGGGATCTTGAAGTTCAGCCGTGGGCAACTCCTGATGACGGATCCCAATCCAACCGGCTTGATGACGCGCTTCTTGCAAAAGGTGTGGCGCTAACGCCGGAGAAACGCCGGTAACCGCAAACGCAGATTCGCCTTTGCACTCGTAAGCAATCGCCGCAACGAGTGTGCTGTCGACCCCGCCTGAATAAGCGATACAAAGCGACGACGACCTATCCATCCAGTGGCGAAGGTCTGCCAGCTGCTGCTCCTGCTTTTTCGGCAATAACTCCTGCAACTGGAACATCAGCAGATGAAATGGAGTGATGTCGTTAGGCTCCAACGGTAAGAGCCGGCACCATGCCCCGAAGCATCGGCATTGTTACTGCCGCAGATAGCCGCGAACGCAGCCATGGTCAGCTGCACATCTATGACGGTGAAGGGAAGGGCAAAAGCCAAGCAGCACTCGGAGTTGTACTTAGAACCATCGGCCTTGGGATCTGCGAGCAACGTCGCACCCGTGTGCTGCTGCTTCGGTTTCTGAAAGGGCCCGGACGCGCCTACGACGAAGATGCCGCCATCGAAGCGCTGCAACAGGGTTTCCCGCACTTAATCGACCATCTACGGACGGGCAGAGCCGACCACTTCACAGCAGATCAAGCCACCCGTTTCGATCGTGATGAGGCGCAACGGGGCTGGGTGATTGCCAAGGGCGCGATTGCCAGCGCTCTCTATTCAGTGGTGGTGCTCGACGAACTCAATCCGGTACTGGAGCTCGGCTTACTGGATATCGATGATGTCGTCCGCACCCTGAACAATCGACCGGAGGGGATGGAAATCATCGTGACCGGACGGGCCGCCCCTGCCGCACTTGTACAAGGCGCCGATCTTCATTCGGAAATGCGGGCCCACCGCCGTCCCGGCATGGAGGGCGACAGGGTGATTCCCCTCAGCGTGAACAGTGGGATCGAGATCTACACCGGAGAAGGGAAAGGGAAGTCGACCAGTGCCTTAGGCAAAGCACTTCAGGCCATCGGCCGAGGCATCAGCCAAGACAAAAGCCATCGCGTTTTGATCCTGCAGTGGCTGAAGGGAGGCACGGGTTACACCGAGGATGCAGCCATTGCGGCGCTGCGTGAAAGCTATCCCCACTTGGTCGACCATCTGCGATCGGGCCGTGATGCCATCGTCTGGCGCGGGCAACAGGAGCCCATCGACTACGTGGAAGCCGAACGGGCCTGGGAAATTGCCCGTGCAGCCATTTCAAGTGGTCTCTACAAGACAGTGATTTTGGATGAACTCAACCCCACCGTCGATCTAGAGCTTTTACCGGTGGAACCGATTATGCAAACGCTGCTGCGAAAGCCGGCTGAAACCGAGGTGATCATCACAGGTCGCTGCAAGAACCAGCCCGCCTACTTCGATTTAGCCAGCATCCACTCCGAGATGGTGTGCCACAAGCACTACGCCGAACAAGGTGTTGATCTCAAGCGGGGCGTCGACTACTGAAACAAGTGGAGATTTAATACCTCGGCAACATTGGATCCACGTCTTGAGCCCAAGCGTCGATGCCACCAGTGACGTTGGTCGCCTGAATTCCATGTTCAGCAAGGAGTTGGGCGGCTTTCGCCGAACGCATTCCTAACTTGCAGTGCACAAAAAGACGGCGCCCTTCTGCCAAGGATCGGACTTGATCAATCGCTTCTCCGCTCTCGATCGTGGAGAGCGGAATCAGCACCGCAGAAGGAATCACAACAATCTCTGCTTCAGCCGGGTTACGCACATCAACAAGCGCCAAATCCCCAGCATCTCCATCAAGAAGAGCCTTGAGCTCAGTAACACTGATCGTTTCCATCGCAGAAGGATCCATCTCAGTTGTGGCTGCATCACAGAACTGCGCATAGTCAATCAGGTCTTTGATCGGAGCACGATCAGGATCCCGCCGCAGCTTGAGTTCTCGAAAACGCATGGATAGAGCATCCACCACCAGCAAACGGCCATCGAGGCAACGACCAATGCCAGTGATCAACTTGATCGTTTCAGTGGCCTGAAGGAGTCCAATCAAACCCGGCATCACACCGATCACCCCTGCCTCTGAGCACGAGGGGATCGCGCCAGGCGAAGGGGGAACAGGCAACAAATCGCGGAAGTTAGGACTTTCGAGGTTGCAATTAAAAACAGTGACCTGACCTTCAAAGCGTTGAACAGAGCCATAAATCAATGGCTTACCTGACAACACACACGCATCATTAATTAAGTATCGGCTGGCGAAATTGTCGGTGCCGTCGCAGACAACGTCGTAGTCAGCGATCAGATCCATCACATTGGTGATGTCAAGCATCACGTCTTGCACATCAATCCGACAATGAGGGTTGAGCTCATGGAGTCGCGCAGCGGCAGACTTGGCCTTCGAGCGACCCAAAGCGTCGGAGCCATGAATCACTTGACGCTGCAGGTTCGAGAGCTCAACAGCATCTCCATCAACGATGCCAATACGGCCAACCCCAGCTGCAGCCAAATACAGAAGAAGAGGTGAGCCCAAGCCACCAGCTCCGATACAGATCACTGATGCAGCCTTGAGCCGCTCCTGACCAGCAAGGCCAACTTCCGGAAGGATGAGATGTCGGGCGTAACGCCCTCGCTCATCCGGAGACAGGTTCTGATTTGGGGTGGAATGGCTTGGCTGCATGAATGTGATTTTCCCAGACCTCAATCGGGATTTCGAAGGGAACCCGATCGGTACTCAACCACCAGGCACGCAACTCTCGTGTGCCCGACAAGATCAGCATCAACCGGTTGGGCTCCGCCCAATCACAATCCCAAATTGATGGTTCTGGTGAAGTATTTGGGTGTGAATGGCAGACACCCAAGACCTCCAGCCCACGCAACCTCGCCCAACGCTGAGCTGCAATTTGTTCCCGGGGATCCAATGCAAACCGGCTGCCACGATCTCCTGCCCCATCCATTTCACAATTTGCTGTGCCCCATGCATTACAGCTAGGCCAAAGGGTTGCCAGGGTCAGACGTGAAGTTCCAAGCCCTGTCCCAAGAAGCAAACCGCATCCTTCTTCGGGCTCAACCGCTAATAATGAACATTCGAGAAGAGTGAGGCATTGGAGATCGAAGCTTAGGAGTGATGGCGCGAAAGGCTCCTCACCGATACGCTCGGCTGAATCAGTTAAGAATTCCACCGACCCCATGAGTGACGCCACCACCGAAACGAAGGATGACGCCACCGGCAACACCTGGACACCCGACGTCGGCGCAAACGAATCATCCAGTGAAGATTCAGCCTCATTTGCTGATCGCTACAGCGATGTTTTGGGGAAGGTGAACCAGACACTGGACCAGGTTGACTGGAATCAGATGGGTCGAATTGGCAAAATCGTCGGAATTTTTGCCGCGGTCATCGTTGCTCAGATTCTGATTAAGGGAATCCTCGACACGATCAATCTGCTACCAGTTGTGCCTGGTTTGCTCGAACTGCTGGGCGTTGTGGTTGTGGGCCAATGGAGTTGGAAGAACCTCGCCACGAGCGATAAGCGCAGTGCTCTTCTCCAACGCGTTCAAACCATCCGTCAGGAATATCTGGGCTAATTCCTTAGGAGCTCATTGTCCGGGCCAGTTCTCGAAGACAGGCTCGGCTTTGATCGATGTATCCACCTCCAAACAAGTTGGCATGGTTCAACAAGTGGTAAAGATTGTAGATATCAACGCGCTCATTGGCCCCAGGGTGGGGGGGGATCACGGCGTCATAGGAACGGTAAAAACTTTCTCCAAAACCGCCAAACAGGCGTGTCATCGCTAAATCAACCTCTGCGTCAGCCCACCAAGAAGCCGGGTCATAGATCGAGCCGCGGCCATCCATTAATGAACTCGCATTACCACCCCAAAGATCGCCGTGGACTAAAGCGGGGGTGATGTCTCGCTGATTCAGTCGATCAGCCACTCCTTGCAAGAGCACCTCTACGTCAGCAGCATCCATTCCTAGACGTTTTAACAGCTGCAGTTGCGGTCGTAGGCGTAGATCGACAAAAGCGTCGCCCCAAGCCTTCCGCCACCCTCCCGGCTGCGGCCCTGCACCGATGTATCCATCACGGTGCCAGCCAAAACGCTGGGGGTTGTGTGCTCTCGAAGCCTGATGCAACAGAGCTAAACCACGACCAAGAGCGTGCTGGTCCCCTCTTCCCAACGGCAACCAAGGCAGCAGCAAAACAGCACCGTGGGGTAGCTGATTCAAAGACAACGGCTGAGGCACAACCAAGACATCTGAATCCGCGTACTGACCAAGAGCCGTCAGCGCTTCAGCCTCGGCATCAAACAGAGCCAATGCATCGGCGGCCCCCGTTTTGGCGAACAACTGACGGTTATCGCTAAGCCTGAGCTGCCAGGCCTGATGAATACACCCCCCTCCCACCGCCGAAACATCGGTGATCTGGCATCCCTTCAGAGGCCCATCCGCCGCGACGAGATCATCCCGGAGACCGCTATTCATCCTCAAACTGCGGTTGTACTTGCCAGCATGCCTTCAATCAGTTCACGGTTTTGACGAAACACCGCGTGATTGTGATTGGTGGTGGCATCGCAGGCCTCACCGCAGCCGCCCTGCTCGCCCAGGACGGGATTGCAGTGACCTTATTGGAGGCCCATCACCAAGCAGGGGGGTGCGCCGGCACCTTCCGCCGGGGGCCCTGGATTTTCGATGTTGGAGCAACCCAAGTGGCAGGCCTCGAACCCGGAGGCAGTCACGCACGAATCCTCCAGCATCTTGGGCTAGCTCTGCCCAAAGCAAGCCTGCTGGATCCAGGCTGTGTTGTCGACCTGGGCGACGGTTCACCACCCATCAGTCTTTGGCACGACCCGAAGCGATGGGCCGAAGAACGGGTTCGCCAGTTCCCTGGCAGCGAGCGATTTTGGCAGCTCTGCGAGCTTTTACACACCAGTAACTGGGCATTCGCCGGGCGTGATCCAGTGGTCACACCAAGATCGTGGTGGGATCTCAGCACCCTGCTCGCAGCCTTACGTCCTGAGACGTTGGCCTCAGGACTGTTCACAACGTTCTCGATCGCCAATCTGCTGCAACTCTGTGGCTGCCAAAACGACAAGCGACTGCGTCGTTTTTTAGATCTACAACTCAAGCTTTATTCCCAGGAGCCCGCCGATCGCACGGCAGCTCTCTATGGCGCCACTGTTCTGCAGATGGCTCAAGCCCCACTTGGTCTTTGGCATCTTCAGGGCTCAATGCAAGTTCTCAGCGAACAGCTCTCCCAGGCCATCGAAACTGCAGGGGGTGAGATCCGACTGCGTCATCGCGTGCAGGCGATGCATCCTTCAGCTCGAGGCTGGACCGTTACGACGACAGGGACAGGGGCTGGTGCGCAAGCGCAGGAATGGCATGCCAGTGACGTGATCTGCAGCCTCCCACCGCAATGTTTAGTGGATCTGTTGCCATCAGATGAGATACCCCATCGCTACCGGCAACGGCTAACAACACTCCCGGAACCGAGTGGAGCCCTCGTGCTGTACGGCGTCGTGCAGCGAAAAGCACTGCCAATCGACTGCCCAGGCCACCTCCAACGGGGCACGGAACACCCTGGATCGTTGTTTGTTTCGATCAGCCGAGATGGTGACGGCCGCGCCCCCTTAGGACAAGCCACCGTGATCGCCAGCGTGTTCACCCCCACGGCCGACTGGTGCGAGCTCGAAGAACCCGTTTACCAGGGTCGAAAAATAGAACGGTTGAAGACGATGAAACACGAACTCAATGCTTGGCTTGGCCTCAGCGAAGACGATTGGATCCATACGGAGTTGGCCACACCGCGTGGCTTCGCAGGATGGACTGGTCGGCCCCGCGGAATGGTGGGTGGTCTCGGACAGCACCCAAGCCGGTTTGGCCCGTTTGGCCTTGCGGGCCGCACTCCGTTGCCAGGGCTGTGGTTATGCGGCGACAGTCTTTACCCCGGAGAAGGCACAGCTGGTGTGACTCTCTCCGCACTGAATGCATGCAGGCAGCTCATGGAGCATCGGGGCCTTCAGCTGAGTTTCAATCGCTGATGCCATCGGGCGCATCCAGGAATCCCGGTCGCAAGGCCTGGGTTCTCTGCAATTCGATCTGCAGCTGAGGCCAATTGCGCTGCAGTACAGCATCCTCAAGCTGTTCAAGACTCCATCGATACGCCGCGAGACTCCGAAGCAACGCCTCACGATTCGTGGAAGCCATCGCCACACCGAGGTCTGGATTGCCACCACCAACCCGCGTGGTGTCAGCAAATCCACTGGAAGCCAGAACAAGCGCTAACCGACGAATCGCTGGATCACGCTCGTCCCCAACGGCACGCAACAGTGCCGCACTCACCAAAACCGGCATATGGGAGATCAGAGCCACCGCCTGGTCATGTTGTGCGGCAGCAGCCGTCAACCAATGACTCCCCAGGCTGAGTGCAAGGGACTGCACCATCGCCAAAGCCGATGCATCCGTTCTTGGCTCGGGGGTAGCAATCCAAGGACGGCCTCGAAACAAACCTTTGATCCCTGCCTCGACACCCGCCAACGCAGTTCCCGCCATTGGATGGCTGGCCACAAAACGGGGATGGCGTTCACGCCAGGCCTCCAGCACAGGCTGTTTCACAGATCCCACATCCGTAATCACAGCGTCAGCTGGCAACGCTTCCAATAGCGAGGGCTCGGGCTGCAACAGCAGGGGAATCGGCAACGCCAAGATCACCAAATCGCAGCCGGCCAAACAGGCGGGATCCGTACTCACATCCGACACAAGACCGCGCTCTTTCGCCCGTTCAGCCGTCGCTGAACGATGCACTAATCCCTGCACATCCCACCCATCGGCCTGCAGATCCAAACCCAACGACCCCCCGATGAGCCCCAGCCCAACGATGCCGACGCGTTTTGTTTCCCTCGCCATCAGGCCTGTTCGCTCGTAACGCCATGTTGATCGATGGCTCGCAATGAGCCATTCAGCGCAACAACGCTGCTTATGGTTTCCTAATGCTGGAAGCCCAGGCCCACCACCGGCTGAAGACCCTGCTGAGGCAGGAAGAATCGGACTGGCCCCACCACTTAACGCTCAGTCGTCTCGTGGGACGAAGTTTGCGGCGACGCGACACCACGCTGTTGCAACTTCCACCAAGCAGCGGGGAACGCTGGTGGCTTGGTGTGTTGGTGCCCTTGTGTCTGAATCCAGGTGCTGCAGCCATTGTCTTAACGCCAGCCCAGCGGAAATGGCTCCTACAACTCGAACTCCCCCGTCTTAGAGAGCAAGGGTTACAGCTGCCCTGCTGGCAAGGTCTCACCCCCCCCCCTGGCCACCAGCTTTGGATTCTGGATACCGATGAACTGATTGCAGTCCATCAACAAAATCTTCTGGGTGAGCGGCAGCTGCTCATCCCCGATGCAGATCAACTGAGTGATCGCCTACGCCGAAGTCTTGCCATCCGAATTGATCACCACGATTGGGAACGGCTGCGCCAAGCGCATCCAGTCGTGGAGCAGGCCTTACTTGATCTCCATGAACGACTCAGTCGACAGGTCTTCCGAGAAGCAGCGAGGGCTGACGATTGCGTCCGTTTACAAGGTGGAGCCTGCCAATCACTGCGAGATCTCCTACACCTCATCGAGCCATGCCCAGAGCCCTGGACCGCTCTGCTCGCAACAGATCCTGTCCAGTGGGCTGAGTGGGCTGAACTCGACCATCGACTTCTGCAGTGGACTTGGCAACTCGAACCTCTCGAGCCCCTGCAGTTGCTCAATGGATTGCTCAAAAACCGACCAGTGTTAATGCTGAGTGAATCGGGGGAATGCTCTCGAATCGAGCACGAACTCAGCCAAGCCAACGTCTTGATAACAGTGACAGCCACTTTGCGAGAGCAGGAGTTAGAAGAACCACTGCCGCTTTACGCCCCACGTCGGCAGCCCTTACCCAACACAGAGGTATATGCCCAGCACCTGCTGGAACAAAGTCGCCGCTTAATCCTGGGCCGAACCGGACTCACCATTGTTCTGGTCGACGATCAACAGTTACGAAGACAACTCACCAGTGCCCTCGCAGCAGAGTTCGGGCGGCGCGTTGTTGAAGAATCCACAGCTCCAGAGAGCAATGGTGTGATCAGTGCTCATTGGGACTGGTGGCTGCAGCACCACGAACAAGTCCCTGCTCCAGAGCAGTTAATCGTGGCGCTACTCCCGATCGCGAGCCTCAGTTCACCGCTGACGGCCGCGCGGGTGGAACGGTTAAAACGGCGCGGCGAAGACTGGTTTCGCACATTGCTCTTGCCCGAGGCACTCAGCCTCATACCCGGTGCCATCGCCCCGCTCCGCAGGGCTGGAGGACGCTTGGCGATTCTTGATGGACGGCTCCGTGGTCGCTCTTGGGGTGATCAGGTGCTGAAGCAATTGGAACCATGGACACCCTTGCAACGGCTCCTTCCGGATTAAGGAGTCGCCTTGATTCAGCCAACGACAGCTTCAGTCATTAACGTCCAAGCATTCATGAAATCGTGTATGGGAGAAGCTCGTCGACGCGCTGCTCAGGGCTTACCGCCACGCCAGCCCCAAAAAAACTCGAAACCGGTCGACACCTCTCCAAGGGTGGTGTCTTGGTTGCCACTGACTAAAAATCAGACCCAACAATTTGTGGCCGTCACGACCAAGGGAGCATGGTTTGGCATCGGCGCCATGGCTCTGCTGTGGATCACGGTGCGCTTTATCGGGCCAGCAGCTGGTTGGTGGACTTTGTCGGACATGCCCTAGTCACCGGCACAGAGCCAACGCCCCCATCAGCCACGAATCAAAAGAAAACCTTTAGGATCGATATCGATTAAGACCTCATCATGTTTCCTCGGCTTGCAGAGCACTACAAGTCTGTTGTGCAGGATCTAGTCATGAGTCTTCAGGCCTTAGCAAAAAGCCTGAAAACCGCCGGAGTTACAGCCACTTGTTATTCATGTGGCGATGGCCGAGATGGTCATGGAGCATCGTTTGTTGCAGAGATCGGAGAGGGACACATGGTGCGCTTTTTGGTTTCCGATTGCGGCATTAGTTGGGTTGAATCCAGAAATGGGCGAGAGCTCGTCAAGTTGGAAGGGGCGGAAGCCATCCACGAGCTGCAACGGATGGCCGACCTAGTGCAAATGAGCCAGAAGAGCATCGCTGCTCCTCTGGCCCAAACGGCTTAAACGAACTCAGGCAGCAGCGTTAGCTCCTTTCGTTTCAGCTGAATTCTCCGTCGCGGACTTTGCTGAAGCTGCTGCCAAAGGCTTGACAGTATTGGCGGTCACTTCAGTCCCCTCATTGAGCTTTTGACGCACCAAAGTTTCAATCTTGGTGGCAGCTTCAGGATTCTGTTCCATCCAAACGATGGTGTTGTCGCGACCTTGGCCAATGTTGTCGCCTTCATAGCTATACCAAGCACCTTTACGAACAACAATGCCCGTTTCTTCTGCTAAATCCAGAAGGCAGCCAAGAGTGCTGATGCCGCGTCCAAACAAGATGTCGAATTCTGCGATACGGAATGGAGGCGCAACTTTATTTTTGGCCACTTTCACCTTGGCGCGAATTCCAAACTCCTCTGTGCCCTTTTTCAGCGTTTGAATCCGCCGAATATCGAGACGAACTGAGGCATAGAACTTCAGGGCATTTCCACCGGTCGTGGTCTCAGGATTTCCATACATCACCCCAATCTTCAAACGCAGCTGGTTCAAGAAAATCACCGTGCAACCGGACTTACCGATGTTTCCTGTGATTTTTCGCATCGCCTGACTCATCAAACGCGCCTGGGCACCAACGGAGACATCTCCCATCTCGCCCTCGATTTCTGAGCGAGGGGTTAAAGCCGCGACAGAGTCAATCACCACAATGTCGACCGCAGCAGAACGAACGAGCTGGTCAACAATCTCCAGTGCCATCTCGCCGGTATCCGGCTGGGACACCAGAAGATTCTCAACATCAACACCAAGTGATGCCGCGTATTGAGGATCAAGAGCATGCTCTGCATCCACAAACGCTGCTACACCTCCACGCTTTTGAATCTCGGCAATCGCATGGAGCGTCAGCGTGGTTTTACCTGAACTTTCAGGGCCATAGATCTCGACCACCCGCCCTTTGGGATATCCACCGCCAAGGGCTAAATCGAGCGTCAACGCCCCCGTCGAGATGGTTTCCACCCTCATGCGGGAGGCATCTCCAAGGCGCATGATTGAGCCTTTTCCGAAATTGCGCTCGATTTGGCCGAGCACCAAATTCAGGGCCTTATCGCGCTCTCCGGAGGAACGAGCATCGGAGCCGGGAGCGGTGGTCTTCATGTCAGCAGGCATGGAATCAATCTGAAGCTAAGGAACGAGAGACCCAATGCCACAGAAGCGCCGAATCGTCTCAAATAGTACAAACGTACGTTAACGGCTTATGGCCATTGCGCTAGGGGTTTCGCAAAAACATCTAAATCAATCAGCTTGATGCCAGGCGGCAATCCAATGAGGTCTGAGGGTTTCAGATACCCCCATCGAACCAACAAGCACTGAAGAGGCTCAAGACCAGGGGTCGAGCGAACCGTTTCAAGAGTGGCGCGCCGGTCTTCGATAAAGGAATGGACGCAACGCTGGGACTGCAAGCGTCGCAACACATCAGGCTTCGCCCCAGCCTCTCGCCCATCAAGGCGCCAAGGCATCAAAGCAAGACTCTCCAGCAGTTCTGCCGTAAAAGCCTCACTCTTTGTTGTTAGCACCGCCCAATCAACTCCCTCAGACTCCAGCGATTGCAGCCGCTCAACCAAGCCTGGGAAGGGTCGATGCAATGCCAACCATGCAGCGCGATCACTACGGACCGCCTCCTGTCGCGTTTGGTCGAGCGCAGGTTGCAACTGATCGGGCTGCCAGCCACGACGGTCCATCGCTTGGCGCTGCTGCCCGGCGTAATCGTTCATCCAATCCTGGAGATCAAGCTGAGGCAGCTCAGCGGCAAGCAGCACCATTTCCCAGCCGTGGTGGACCCAAGGGCGCAAGGCTCGAAACGCCTCGGGAACGACATCCGACGTCAAACCCGACGGATCAGCCCCAAGGGATCGACTGGCGTGCCAGGAGCTCCACCAATATTCGGCCATTCCGTCGACGATGACTCCGTCGAAATCAAAAACCAGAAGAGAACGGTCCGACATATCGGAAAAAACTGGGCCGCTAGGATTCGAACCTAGGAATGGCGAGACCAAAACCCGCTGCCTTACCGCTTGGCGACGGCCCATTGATACAGATGTGATGGCCTGCGCCTATCTCATCTGGGCCTACATAGTTACCCATACAACGTTGACCTTCGTCAATCCATCAAATCCACTCAGGGGGGGAACACCCTGAGCCGGCCATGCTCCGCTTGCCCAAAGACATCACAACGCAAGCGATACCGATTCACCAATTCGGCCTGCATCCCCCGCACCCGTTCCGTACGGGGCACCAGCTCCACTGGTCGACCTTGAGGCATCACCACTTGTTCAATCGCCAGACGGCACTCCTCTAAGCCGGCGATTTCATCGTCTTGTCCGCCCATATCCACCACGGCAGATTGAGGGCCAGACGACGACGCTCTTCGACTCAAAAGGCGCTCCAAAGCACGCTCGATCTGAGGAAGTGTGTCCGCTTTGATCACCAAGATCGGCACGCGCTGGTCTTTGGCTTGACGACGCAGTCCAGACGCGCGGCCAAGACCTTGCCGGACGCTGAGGACAACATCAGCATCAGAAAGGTCGTCGACAAGACGAGCTGACCAGCGATGACGTCGAATCGCCTGCTCCACCAATTGCGGCGTAATCCCACAACAAAGCACCTGAAGAGCACTGGTGCGCACGGCTTCGTCGTTCAGCTGGGGCTGATGGGAATCGGCAGGCGCAGACGACGGTAAAAAACCTGGCGTGAACGGGGGGGAGGCAACGGCCCGGGAAGGACGGCGCAGGGAGCCCTTTAAGTCCTCTGGCTCAAACCGTCGCATCCCTCCGTCGCTGGTGAGTTCGCGCTGCTCAACTGTTGGTTGCTGGCCACGCAGGAGCTGATCAACGGTGGCAGCCACATCGGCATGAATCGACCAACGATGGCGGCTATGCATCTCCACCGCCAAAGGAAAGGTTGGTTCCGCAGCACGCTCGAGCACCGTTTTTTGAGTACGACGACGACGGGCCTCGTCGTCCCCAAGCGTGACCGACTGAATTCCCCCCACCAAGTCGCTCAGCGTTGGGTTTTTGATCAAATTAGCCAGTGCGTTGCCATGGGCCGTCGCCACAAGCATCACGCCTCGCTCCGCAATGGTGCGAGCTGCCATCGCCTCGAGTTCTGTGCCAATTTCATCAATCACGATGACCTCAGGCATGTGGTTTTCCACGGCCTCGATCATCACCTGATGTTGATGCTCCGGACTGGAGACCTGCATCCGTCTGGCACGGCCGATCCCCGGGTGAGGAATGTCACCATCACCCGCAATCTCATTGCTTGTGTCGATCACGACGACCCGACGCTGCATCTCATCGGCAAGAACACGGGCAATTTCTCGCAATGCTGTGGTCTTTCCCACGCCCGGTCGTCCCATCAGCAGCAACGACTGAGCACTGTCGAGAAGGTCACGCACCATCGCCACGGTGCCAAAGACTGCACGACCAACACGACAGGTGAGGCCGACCACCTCTCCCTGCCGATTTCGGATGGCACTGATCCTGTGGAGGGTCCGCTCAATTCCGGCGCGATTATCAGCACCGAAACGACCCAATTTGTCGACCACGTCGGCCAGATCGTCTCGCGTAATCGCACGATCGCCTAGGGCGGTTGCACGGCCTGGGTAGCGCGCCTCCGGAATCCGCCCTAAATCGAGCACCACCTCCAGGAGTTGGTCATGACTCGCTTCTGAAGACAACGCAAGCTGCACCGATTGCGGCAGCAAATCGAGAAGTCGATCGAGATCATCCGTGACCCGCTGCGTAACCATGAGCTCAAACACTCATTGCTTTTTAGCAAGATCGACTCATCCATGGCGTCACTAACTCGCGCGCCAATGCCACAGCCTCCTCCCACCCTTCAGGCCACTGCCTTAGCGACTGGCCTCGGAGTTGGGCTTCTTTCAAGAGCGGAAGAAGCAGTCGTCGTGCCACACCACCGAAAGCAATCCCTGCGGGTCGTTCGTCGCGATTGAGATGCTGCAGGGTGTGGTGATTGGTTCCACCGGCCAATTGAAGAGGGCCCGGAGGCGCGATGGAACGCATCGCTCTCCACAGTTGAACCGCAGAGCGGGCGGTCCCAGCCCCCACATCACCACTCATCGGCCGTCCATCGAGCTGCCATAGCGGACTAAAACCGCGGCATCGCAGACGGGAATGGCGGCGCCAAAACGTTGTCGCGAGTTGCTCAGCGGCCATGCCATGGGCTTCCAATCCACAGCTCACAGCCAGGCGTCGCAGCGAGAGTGATGCCTGATCAAGGTTCTGCAGCAAGGCCTCAAAACCTTGGTCATGGCCGGGAGCGGTATGGATCTCAACGGCGTCGGGGCGAATCGACCTCAGCAGCGCACCAACTGCCCCTAAATCAAGACGATGATCCCGTTCCTCAATCAGTCCATAGGGACACGCCGGCAAGCAGCGTCCACAGCCGTAGCAAAGCGAAGCGTCCACAGCTCCACGATCAGCAATAGCTTCAGCGGGACAAACCCGCTGGCAAGGACGTTCGCACTGAGGTGGACAACATGTGGGGTCGAACCAAGCCTTACGAAAGTGGACGTCTAATCCATCGCTCAGGCTCACCATCAGCCAGGGACGCCAACCACTGCGCGTCTCCGCCCAATCCAAACCCTGTCTCGCCGCATGGACCACTGCGGGGTCAGCAGCCACATCAACGCAATGAACACCTGCCGTGGCATACACCGCACACAGATCTGTAATCGCAGGAAGGTCTTGGTTGCTGGCACCACAAATTAATTTGACCCAACGGCCACGGACCAGCGACTCCTCAGGGCTCAGGCGCCTAGTAAAGCTTTCATTGGCTGCCATCGAAGGCTCCGCGCTCCACCCATCTCCACGATGATGCGCAAACGGGGTTCTCGCTTACAGAGATCGCACAGAGATAACAGCTCTGAGCGCGACAAAACCTGACCTTCGAGAAGCCAAAGCGCTACTGAATCGTCTCCATCAAGGAGATCTCCGATGAGAGGAACAACTTGCTGAACTTCACCAACGGCAGCACCACGACCCACACAGTTATGACCGAGATGTGGTGGACGAATCCCGTGCTTTTGGGTCAAGAACACTTCTGGATCACCCAAGCCGCGGGCTGATGTCATTCGTGTGCGATACCCAGCCCCCCGGAGGCGACGTAACAGACGCGTCTCAGCACCTCCTTCGAGGGGAGCATGGACCGCAAGGCATCCATTGGCTTCGAGATCTCGACGGAATCCCCGACCGGTGAGAAGCAGGGGCATGGGGGCATGCATGACTAGCGGAAGTCTGGCAGCTCAACAGGCGATGTCGGAAGGACACTCCTAGTGGTGGTGTAGGTTTGTTGTTTGTTCTGCGTTTCTGTGCCCGTCCGCTAGCCGGGCCTCCAGTCGGTAGAACAGATTCGGCGATTGCGCCGGATCTTCAGGCCAGTGCAAATTTCAATTCTTTATTGAAATTTCGCCGAGAAACTTTTTGTGCAACTCGTTGCCCAAACAAGTCTCAGCCTCGCTGAATCGTTCGCTAGCTCCATTCGGAATTCGTCCAACTTTTGGACGACCTTCTGACCACGACTGCGTTATTCCGATCAGCACCTTTGCACTATCCGAGAAATCGGGTAGCGCTTGTCCCCGCTGGCGCTTTCTCCCCCCATGTCAATCGGCATTCTCGGGAAGAAGCTGGGCATGTCCCAGCTCTTCGACGAGCAGGGCAGAGCCATCCCGGTCACTTTGATCGAGGCCGGTCCCTGCCGCATCACACAACTCAAAAACGATGACACCGATGGTTATGCCGCGGTGCAGATCGGTTTCGGCGAAACCCGCGAGAAACTGATCAACAAGCCTTTTAAAGGCCATCTCGCCAAATCAGGTGAAGATCTTCTGCGCCATCTGTGCGAGTACCGCGTCGACAACGTCGACGGTCTCGAACTCGGTGGACCCATCACGGTCAGCGATTTCGAAGCTGGTCAAAAGGTGGATGTCAGCGGCGACACAATGGGTCGCGGTTTTGCAGGTCTTCAGAAACGCCACGGTTTCACCCGCGGCCCGATGACCCACGGTTCTAAAAACCACCGGCAACCCGGCTCCATCGGTGCTGGCACCACGCCAGGGCGGGTCTACCCCGGCAAACGGATGTCTGGCCGTTACGGCGGCAAGAAAATCACGACCCGCGGTTTGACCATCCTTCGCATCGATAGCGATCGCAACCTGCTGGTCGTCAAAGGTTCCGTGCCAGGCAAACCGGGCGCACTGCTGAACATCAAACCAGCCGTGCGTGTGGGCGCAAAACCTGCCAAAGGAGATAAGTGATGGCTAGTTGTGTTGTCCGCGATTGGCAGGGGAAGGAAGCCGGAAAGGCAACCTTGGACCTGAAAGTGGCGAAAGAAGCCACAGCGGTTGACTTGATGCACCGTGCAGTCTTGCGACAGCAGGCTCACATGCGCCAGGGCACCGCAAGCACTCTCACCCGGTCAGAAGTCCGTGGTGGTGGCCGCAAACCTTATAAGCAGAAAGGAACAGGACGTGCAAGGCAAGGTTCTGTGCGAACCCCTCTGCGTCCAGGCGGTGGCGTCATTTTTGGGCCCAAGCCTCGGAGCTACAACCTTGCGATGAACCGCAAGGAGCGTCGTTCGGCCTTGCGCACAGCGCTGATGGCTCGTATCGACGACATCACCGTTGTGAAGGACTTCGGGACAGCCCTTGAAGCCCCAAAAACGCGTGAGATCACCGAAGTTCTCGGACGCCTCGGCATCGCCGCAGACACCAAGGTGTTGATCGTTTTGACGAACCCATCCGAAATGGTCCGTCGCTCCGTGCGAAACCTGGACAAAGTCAAGCTGATTTCAGCGAATCATCTCAACGTCTTCGACCTACTCCACGCCAATTCTTTGGTCGTGGGAGAGGACGCTCTTACAACCATCCAGGAGGTTTACGGAGATGACTGAGCGTTTCCAATCCCGTCTGGCGGATGTCATCCGCCGACCACTGATCACCGAAAAGGCCACCCGTGCCCTCGAGCTGAATCAGTACACCTTCGAGGTGGACCACCGCGCCGCTAAACCCGACATCAAAGCCGCCATCGAGCAGCTCTTTGATGTGAAGGTCACCGGCATTAGCACCATGAACCCTCCTCGACGATCCCGTCGGATGGGCCGCTTCGCTGGCAAACGTGCCCAAGTGAAGAAGGCAGTGGTGCGCTTAGCGGAGGGCAACTCGATCCAACTCTTCCCCGAGTCCTGAGGAGTCTGAATCGTCATGGCAATCCGTAAATTCCGCCCCTACACCCCCGGTACACGCACCCGCGTTGTCACCGACTTCAGTGAGGTCACCGGCCGCAAGCCGGAGAAGAAACTTGTGGTGTCCAAGCACCGCAAAAAAGGCCGCAACAACAGAGGTGTCATCACCTGTCGCCACCGCGGTGGTGGCCATAAGCGGTTGTACCGCCTCGTGGATTTCCGCCGTAACAAGCACGGCATTACCGCGAAGGTGGCCGCAATCCATTACGACCCCCATCGCAATGCGCGATTGGCCTTGTTGTTTTACGCCGATGGCGAAAAGCGCTACATCCTTGCTCCAGCAGGAGTTGAGGTTGGCCAAACCGTTGTGTCCGGTCCAGAAGCTCCGATCGAAAACGGCAATGCAATGCCGCTTTCATCCGTTCCCCTTGGTTCGAGTGTGCACTGCGTCGAGCTTTATGCCGGTCGCGGTGGACAAATGGTTCGAACCGCTGGAGCTAGTGCTCAGGTGATGGCCAAAGAAGGCGACTATG
>ERZ802819.153-NODE-153-length-45063-cov-20.897_pt1 | contig 45063 bp, 41 predicted proteins | sample MGYA00345647_ERZ802819 | MGnify/ENA primary metagenome ERZ802819 (study PRJEB30503, sample SAMEA104212355) | marine metagenome | biome: Westerlies Biome; feature: [SRF] surface water layer (ENVO:00010504) within the epipelagic zone...; material: water...
GCAGCCGAGGCCCTACGGCCCCAGCCATCCAACCGTTGTGATAGATCGATCGAGAACCCATGATGTCGAAGAACTGGGTCTTGAGCTGACCTGGTGCATCCGGGGCATTGAAGGCATAGGCGAAGCTGGTGCCGTGGATGGGATCCTGCTCAACGCCATTGACGATCTTGGGTGGAGTGATCCCCACCAGCTCATAGATCGTTGGCACGAGATCGTTGCAGTGGTGGAACTGCGACCGCGGCTTGGGATCCGGCTTGATGCCCTTGGGCCACTTGACCATCATGGGATTACGGGTGCCGCCGAGATAGGAAGCCTGCAGCTTCATACCTTGGTAAGGCGTGCTGCCGGCCCAGGCCCAGCCTGCGTGATACATGTTGTCGACCAGCGGGGAGCCGAGCACATCCAGTCCGCCAAGTTCATTGAGAACCTCGATGTGCTGCTCAATTTCCGAGGCGACGGAGTTCTGAGCCAGCAGCTCCGAGATGGTGCCGTCCTGGCCTTCTCCGGAGGAACCATTGTCACCCCAGATGTAAACAACGAGTGTGTTTTCCTCGTAGCCCAGCCGTTCAATTTCTGAGACGATGCGACCGACTTGGTGATCGGTGTGTTCAGCAAAGCCTGCCAGCACTTCCATCAAACGTGACTGGAAGGGCTTCTGATCGTCAGGGATGGAATCCCAGGCTGCCAAACGGGGGTGGCGTGGCGTGAGCTGGGCGTTCTCGGGGATCCAGCCTTTGGCCTTGGCATTTTTAAATGCCTTTTCGCGATACGCGTCCCAGCCCTCGTCGAACTTGCCCTTGTACTTGTCAGCCCACTCCTTATTCACGTGGTGAGGACCATGCAGGGCTCCGGATGCCCAGTACATGTAGAAGGGCTGATCGGGGCGGAGCGCCTTGTGGGTTTGCAGCCAGTTGATGGCATCGTCGGCCAGGTCTTCACTGACGTGGTAGCCCTCTGCTGCTGTTTTCGGTGGCAACACCACCGTGGTGTTGCGCACCAGGTGTGGCTCATATTGAGAGCACTCACCTGCGAGGAATCCATAGAAGTATTCGAATCCAAGACCCGTTGGCCAATTTTCGAAGGGCCCTGCAGCCGTGGTCTCATTGGAGGGCGTGTTGTGCCACTTACCCCATGCTCCGGTGGCGTAACCGTAATTGCGCAGAACGTCGGCCTGCAGTGCACAGCTTTCCGGAATCCGTCCTGAATAACCGTCCCAGTCGTTAGCGAATTCACAGATCTGGCCGTTGCCCACGAAGGTGTGGTTGCGACCGCACAGCAGCGAGGAGCGTGTTGGTGAACACATCGCTGTGGTGTGAAAGCGATTGAAACCAACACCACCATCTTTGATCGCCTGAAGCGTGGGCGTATGAATTTCGCCGCCCAGGCATTCCGGCATTGCCGGACCGGCATCGTCAATCAGCACCACAAGGATGTTGGGTGCGTCGTCTGGAAGCCTCTTGGGATCGGGGAGCGGGCTATACGTCGACTCCTGCATCGTCGTCCCGGCCTTGCTGCCCGACGGTTTTGCAGGAAACGGCAGAATCGATCCGTCGATTTGTGAATGGTTGGCCATGAATGGAGACAGCCCTATGGGGAGTTCACCCCTTCACTTTTAGTCAGACGATTGGGTGAGACAGGTCGGTTTCTCCAAGGTCTGAACTTTTGGGATCACGGCCGCGGATCCCCCGTCGTCGAGCCAGGGTGTCTGGAATTGAGCCCATGAATGACCTGTGTGGTTCAGGCACGGGCCTTGCTCAGCGTGACGCTTGGACTTTCGGAGAACAGCTCTTGATAGGCCCTCGCGAAATGACCGCGGCTGCGGAAGCCGAAATACTGAGCCACCTCTGAAACGGTGGTGAGTTGAGCTGTTTTGCGTCGCTCTTGGGAACGCAGCATGCCGTTCACCTTCTCAAGACGGATACGCTTCAGCAGTTCCATCGGTCCGATGTCCAAGGCTTCCTTGGTGCTTTGGATCAACGTGCCCTTTGAGGCAAAAAGCATTTGGCAGATCTGGTCGAGGTTGGTATCTGCCGTGCCATGAAGAAAGCCCCAGCCGATCAGTCTTCGCACCAGCTCCTGACGAGGCGTGGAAACCATCGGAATAAAACAACCTTCTTCGTCGTGACAAGTTAGGCACTTCACGAAAAGGCCGTAAAGGCGATGACCTGCCTGCTGTGGACGGATGGTGTTTACAAATGAGTTCTGGATCAGAAACTCAAACTCTTTAGCCATATGCTGGTGCATCAGCGGGAAGCTTTGCAACGAATTGCTCATCTCCATCTCTCCAATCATTGACTCCAAACCGAAATGCTCCAGATAGTCATTGAAGCGTCGGCCCGAGGTGATCGTCAGATAAGTGGTGGAGTCAGCGGAAAGTTCGAAGTGCGATTCCAGCAATCCCTGCTTGAAACCATGAACGGAATAAGCCGACATGGGAACGCAGAAGACCTTGTGATCTTTGGCTTGACCGGAAGCTTCTATACAGAAACTGATGCAGTCCGGACCCCGATCACCATTGAGAAGAATCCGATGCGTCGTGGTGATCTTGAGAAGCGTGACAGCCCCAAGCTGAGCAATCGACATCTCACCTTTCAGCCTGCCGGGGGTGAGCTGCAAAGCATCAAAACGCTTACCCACCAAGTGAAACAGTTGACTCAGTTCAGATGCTGAATGAAATGAGTAAGAAGAGCCAGACACTCCTTGTTGAGACCATCTTTGATCCACGTTCATCATCCCTGGCGTCGCCTCCATGCAGGATTGGCGTTCATACCCAACATCGTCAAAGTAGCCAGCATTTGCATCCCAGCCCGAAAGTCATCGCACCTAAACACAACTGTGGCGCGTTGTGTTTAGCTTCAGTTTATGGATCCTCAGGATGCCTGACGGGCATGATCCGTTCACGCCAAGTCCTTGCGGTCATGTCGTGTAATCGGCGTTGATGCGTACATATTGATCTGACAAATCACATCCCCAGGCCGTGCCCTGTCCGGCCCCGGAGCCAACGGCAAGACGGATCCGAACGGAATCATCCACCAGGTAGCGGCCATGGGCCCGCTCACTGAGATAAGCCGATGCCGCAGAACGATCAAATGCCAGGGGATGGCCTGCGTCCATCAACTGATGAGCCCCGATCCAGAGGGCAACTGCCTCTGGATCGAACGCCACCCCGGAACGACCGGCCGCTGCCACGATCCGGCCCCAGTTGGGGTCACGACCATGGACAGCGGTCTTCACCAGCGAGGAACCGCAGATCGTCCTGGCGATCTGTCGTGCACCGGCCTCGGTGGACGTTCCTTCCACCTGAACCTCAATCAGACATGTGGCCCCTTCCCCATCCCGGGCGATCGCCCGGGCGAGGTGTTGCGCCACCAGGGTGACTCCCTGCTCAAGCGTGGCGTGACAGGAATCCGGCAAGGGCTCACCGGCAGAGAAGGCCAGCACGGTGTCATTGGTGCTGGTGTCTCCATCCACGGTGATGGCATTGAAGGAGCGCTCCACCGCTCGCTGCACCATGCCTTTCCACACCTGGGAAGGCACCGCGGCATCACAGCTGATGGTGCCGAGCATCGTGGCCATATCGGGGTGGATCATGCCCGACCCCTTTGCCATGCCACCGATCCGCACACTGCGGCCGTTGAGTTCCGCCTCAATGGCGATCTGTTTGTCCACCAGGTCCGTCGTCAGGATCGCCTCGGCAGCGGCTGAACCCCCCTCCGGCCTCAGAGCCTCCACCAGAGGATCAAAGCCAGCCAGCAGCACATCCATCGGGATCGGTACACCGATCACACCCGTGGAACAGATCAGCACCTCCTCCGCATCCAGGCCAAGACGATCCGCCAGCGCCTGAGTGGCACGCTGACTGTCGATCAGACCACGGTCACCCGTGCAGGCATTGGCCTGGCCGGAATTGATCAACACCGCCCGCGCTGCTCCACCCTGCTGTTGCAGGCGATCTGCACACAGGTCAACGCAGGCGGCCCGCACACAGGATCGGGTGAAACTGCCGGCGCAGACTGCCCCCTGCGGTGCGAGCAGCAGGGCCAGATCGGGCTTGCCGGAGGGTTTCAATCCGGCCACGATGCCTGAGGCCAGAAAGCCCTGGGGTGCTGTGACACCGCCGGGCACCGGCTTCCAGGAGGACGCCATCGCCGTCAAGGGAGACTGTTCTCATCCTGCCTTTGCGGCATGCAACGACGCATTGGACTGACAGGGGGAATCGCCAGCGGCAAAAGCACGGTTGGACGGTGGCTGGAAGCTCTTGGCTGGCCTGTGCTGGATGCGGATCATTTCGCCAGGGACGCCATCGGACCGGGACAGCCTCAGACCCTGGCCGTGCTGGAGCGCTACGGAGAGGCTGTGGCCATCGATGGATGCGCCATCAACCGAGCCGCTCTGGGCCGCATCGTGTTCACGGACGCCTCTGAGCGGGCCTGGCTGGAGCAGCTGATTCATCCGGTGGTCCGAGAGCGGTTCGATCAGGCCCTCGATGCCCTGGAGGATGAACCGGTGGTGGTGCTCATGATTCCCCTGCTGTTCGAGGCTGGACTCACGGGCCTGTGCAGCGAGATCTGGCTGGTCGACTGCGACGAGCAGCAGCAGCTGGCGCGGATGATGCAGAGGGACGGTCTCGATGCGGTGCAGGCCCGAGCCAGGCTCGGTGCCCAGTGGCCTCTGGCCCGCAAACGCCCGCTGGCAGATCGCTTGATCGACAACCGCGGCACCAAGCAGGAGCTGGAGGATCAGCTCAGCCGTTGCGTCCTGGCTCCGCCCTGAACCATTTCGTGATCACCCACTTGCTGCCGGACTCGACCGGCAGAGCCTCATGCAGGGTGAAGGGGTTCGGCGTGCCATCGGCCTGCAGGTTGTTCCAGGCCAGCGCCATCCCGGGAACGGGGCTGAAATGCCGTCCGAGGCGACGGAACAGGGTTTCACCCCCTTCCTCCACGGCGTTGAGATAAACCATCACCGTCCAGGTGCGCTGGCCGCCGTTGCTGGTGTGCTGGGTGAACTCCTTGGTGCCGGGAGCGAACCAGTCGGTGTGCTCCTTGAAGTACTCCCCGGGGTCGTAACGCTGCCCCTGAATCGGCTCCGACAGCCGTGGGTCAACGCCCAGCAGGGCCGCGAAGCGTTGATCCAGGCGTGCGGCAAACCCTGGGTGGTCCTGCCGCAGATGGCAGGTGCGGCTGGTGCGGTAGTCGCTGCTTCCACGGGTGACGGTGGAAGGCTGGAGCGATCCGTTGATGGCCTCGATCAGCTCCCGGCATTCCTGACGGGACAACAGGCCGGGCAATTCATAGAGCTGGGCCAGGGGGGTGTCGAGCCGCCAGGCCCGCGGCAGATGGTCCGGTCGGGTGAGCGGGGCCTCGAACCAACGACGCCAGTCCGGTGTGGGGGCCGATGATCGCGGGACCGACGTCAGGACTGTTTCGGGCGAGTCGAGCACCGCTTCGATGGCTGCACGCTCGAACCCCTGAACCAAGGCGCGATCGATCAAGCCAACCGGATCGCAGCCGCGGTCACGATTGTGCAGCAACCACTCCCTCCAGGCATCAGGGATGGAGGGTCCGGTCGTCATTCCCCTTTGAGCCTGCGGCTGAGGATCTGATTGGCGAGCTTGGGATCAGCCTTGCCTCCCGTTTTCTTCATCAACTGCCCGACGAAGAAACCCTGCAATTTGGTCTTCCCGCCCCGGAAGGCCTCCACCTCACCCGGATGGGCCGCCAGGAGGTCATTCACGATCGCTTCGATCGCCGCGGGGTCGCTGATCATCCCCAGTCCCCGCTCGTCCACGAGCGCTTTGGGTGAGCCTCCCTTCTCAAGCAGATCGGGAAGGATCTCCTTGGCGATCTTGCCGCTGATCTTGCCGCCGTCGATCAGCTTCACCATCTCGGCCAGCTGCTCCGGGCGGAACGGCAGATCGTCGTAACCAAGGCGATTGCTGTTCACATGGGCCGCGATGTCGCCGGTGATCCAGTTGGCGGAGAGCTTGGCGTCGGCACCGGCGGCGACAACAGCCTCGAAGTAGTCCGCCATCGGTCGTTCGTCGGTGAGCACCCGGGCGTCGTACTGGGACAGCCCCAGCTCATCGGCATACCGATGCCGCTTGGCCGCCGGCAGCTCGGGCAATTCAGCGCGCCAGGACTCCCGCTGATCCGCGCTCACCTCGATCGGGCCGAGGTCGGGATCCGGGAAGTAGCGGTAATCACTGGCGCCTTCCTTGCTGCGCATGCTCTTGGTGAGCTGCTTGCCCTCATCCCAGAGCCGGGTCTCCTGAACGATCGGCTCACCGGTCTCGTAGGCCTTGATCTGACGCTTGATCTCGTACTCACAGGCCTTCTGAATGGCTGAGAAGGAGTTCATGTTCTTGATCTCCACCTTCGTGCCGAAGGGCGCATCCGGCCCCCGACGCACGGAGATGTTGACGTCGCAACGCAGGGAGCCCTCCTGCATGTTTCCGTCGCTGACGCCGAGATAACGCATGATCCGGCGGATCTCCGAGGCGTATTCGGCCGCTTCGCGACCCGTGCGCAGGTCCGGCTTGCTGACGATCTCCGCCAGAGCCACACCGGCCCGGTTGTAGTCCACCAGCGAATGGGTGGATCCGGCCAGGCGATCGCTGCCGGCATGCACGAGCTTGCCGGCGTCCTCCTCCATGTGAAGGCGTTCGATGCCGATGGTCTTCAGATAGGAGTCCTTGCCCTTCTCGGCCACCTCAACTTCGATCCAGCCCTCCTCGGCGATCGGCTCGTCGTACTGGGAGATCTGATAGTTCTTCGGAAGGTCGGGGTAGAAATATTGCTTGCGGTCGAACTTGCTGTGTTCGGCGATGTTGAGGTTCAACGCCATCGCCGCCTTCACCGCGTACTCGAGCACCTTCTGGTTCAGCACAGGCAACGTGCCTGGCAGCCCGCACACCACAGGGTCGATGTGGGTGTTGGGATCGTCTCCGAAGGCGGTGGACGCCGCCGTGAAGATCTTGCTGTCGGTGCCCAGCTGCACGTGGGTCTCCAGGCCGATCACGGCTTCCCAGGCGGGCTCTGCTGCGGCCATCTCGGCATCGGTTCAGACGCCTGAATCCTATGGAAAGGCAGCGTCGGTGCCTGTCGAGCTGTTGACCTAGAACAAACGGAAGCGACCGACGACGTGAGCGACACCGCGGCCCAAGAGCGGATCCTTGTCCTGGGGGGCGGTCTGATGGGACTGGCGATGGCGCATCAGCTGGCCAGACGCGGGCGACAGGTTCTGGTGATCAGCCGGCGGCGAAGCGAAGCAGCGGGCTTCGTCGCCGCCGGCATGCTCGCCCCCCACGCAGAAGGACTGCAAGACGAGCTGCTGCAGCTCGGTGAAACGAGCTTGGAGCGCATCCCGAGCTGGGTGGCCCAGATCGAAGCCGACAGCAGCCTCCCCTGCGGTCTCCGCACCAGTGGAATCGTGGTGCCGTTCACGGATGCGGGAGAACGGGATGCCTATCCCACCGCTGCCCTTGGGCAATCTCTGAACCGATCTCAACTTGAGCAGGAGATCCCGGATCTGGGGGAGGACTGGACCACTGGTCTGCTGTTTGAGCAGGACGGACAGATCGACAACCGCCGCAGGCTGATGCGGGCCCTGGAACGAGCCTGCGTCTCACTCGGCGTGCATTTTCTCGAGGGCGCCGAAGTGAGCAAGCTGGCCCAGGACTCCGATGGAGCTCTCAGGGGCGTGCTGGTGCGTACCGCTGAGGGAGACGAACAGGTCTTCGAGACAAGGGCAGCTGTTCTCTGCAGTGGAGCTTGGAGCCGAATGCTGGTCCCTGAACTGCCGGTCTTCCCCGTGAAGGGGCAGATGCTGTCTCTCCAGGGCCCTCGCGAGGCCTTGAAGCGGGTGATCTTCGGCCCCGGCATCTATCTCGTTCCGCGGGAGGACGGTCTGGTCGTCGTCGGAGCCACGAGCGAACGGGAGGCAGGCTTTTCCGAGGGGCTCACCCCGGATGGTCAGAAACAGCTGCAGACGGGAATCGCCAGCCTGTTGCCGGTTGCTGCGGGCTGGCCACCGATGGAGCGCTGGTGGGGCTTCCGCCCCTGCACCCCGGATGAAGGCCCGCTGCTCGGACCTGGCCCGAGTTCCGGTCTGTGGCTGGCCTGCGGCCATCACCGCAACGGCGTGCTGCTTGCCGCCGTGACCGCCCAGCTGCTGACAGCGGCGATCTCAGAGGAACCCCTCAGCAGCAGCGATGAAGCGCTGCTGAGGGCTTTCAACTGGTCACGGTTTGCGGAGAGGGATCAACCCTCGACGCGCCAACCCTGATCCGACGGCGTCCAGTCGTTCAGTTCCGAGGCGTCGAACCAGAGACCGATCTCGAACGCAGCTGTTTCAGGGGCGTCGGAACCGTGGATGACATTGCGACCGATGTTCACCGCCAGATCACCCCGGATGGTGCCGGGCTCAGCCTCAAGGGGCTTGGTGGCACCGATCAGCTTGCGGGCGCTGGCGATCACGCCGTCGCCTTCCCAGACCATGGCCACCACCGGGCCGGAGGTGATGAACTCCACCAGCCCAGCGAAGAAGGGGCGCTCCTTGTGAACCCCGTAGTGCTGCTCAGCAAGCTCACGGCTGGGAGTGGTCTGCTTCAGCCCCACAAGCTTGAACCCCTTGCGCTCGAAGCGGCCGAGGATCTCTCCCACCAGGCCGCGCTGGACGCCGTCGGGCTTGATGGCGATGAACGTGCGTTCGGCCATGGGTTGGTGTCAATCAGAAAGCGCCGTCATCGTCAGCGCTGGCCTGCCCGCTTGGCAAGTACAGAGGATGAGCTCCGGCAGGAATGTTCCTAGATTCCGGCCGTGCACGTTGACGAGCGCAGGTGGCTGACGGCGAAGGCTGGTCGATCCAGAACAGTTCAGCGCTCTACGGGCTCGACCGCTGGGGTGAGCCCTACTTCGCGATCAACGGCCGCGGACACATCAGCGTTCAACCGCAGGGAGAACGCGGCGGCAGTCTTGACCTTGTGGATCTGGTGTCCGAGCTGCGCGGTCGCAACCTCGGCCTGCCCCTTCTGATTCGCTTCGACGACATCCTGGAAGACCGGCTGGAGCGGCTTCACGCCGCATTTGAGCGCGCGATCTCCCAGTACGGCTACCAGGGCCGTTACCAGGGTGTCTTCCCGGTGAAATGCAATCAGCAGCGCCACGTGGTGGAGGAGCTGGTGAGCTGCGGGCGCCGCTGGAACTTCGGGCTTGAGGCCGGAAGCAAGGCCGAACTGCTGATTGCCCTGTCCCTGCTCGATGACCCGGATGCGTTGCTGATCTGCAACGGCTACAAGGATCGCCTCTACATCGAGACAGCGATCCTGGCGCGGCGCCTCGGCCGACAACCGGTGGTTGTGATCGAACAACCCGACGAGGTGGATCGCATCATCGAGGCGAGCGGCAGTCTCGGAGCGGCTCCCTACATCGGCGTGCGCGCAAAACTGTCCAGCCGCAGCACCGGTCGCTGGGGAAGCTCAGTGGGCGACAAGGCGAAATTCGGACTCTCGATTCCCGACCTGCTGACAACCGTGGAACGTCTGCGGGATCACGATCTGCTCAAGGATCTGCGTCTGCTGCATTTCCACATCGGCAGTCAGATCAACGACATTGCCGTTCTCAAGGACGCCCTCCAGGAGGCCGCTCAGATCTACGTGGAGCTGCGACGGCTCGGAGCCCCCATGGGCTTCCTGGACGTCGGCGGTGGGCTGGGCATCGACTACGACGGCAGCCGAACCGCCACGGCGGCTTCGACGAACTATTCGCTGCAGAACTACGCCAACGACGTGGTGGCCACGGTGCGGGAATGCTGCGAACCCAACGGCGTGGAGGTGCCCACGTTGGTGAGTGAAAGCGGGCGGGCCATCGCCAGTCACTTCTCGCTGCTGGTGTTCGACGTGCTGGGCAGCAGCGCCCTGCCGGCCTCCATTCCCGATCCTGCTGCTGAAGAACCGCTCACCGTCCGCAACCTGAGGGAGACCCTGGCCACGATTCAGGGGCTGCCGGACACCACGGATTCACGGCTCGTCCGTCTGCAGGAAGCCTGGAATGACGCCCTGAAGTTCAAGCAGGACGCCCTCGCCGCCTTCCGGCTCGGTTACATGGGGCTTCCCGACCGTGCCACCGCCGAACAACTCACCTGGGCCTGCGCCGATGCCATCGCCAGGCAGTTACCGGAGCAGGGAGCCGTCCCCGAGGAACTCTCAGCCCTCCGCAGTGCTCTCGCCGGTACGTACTACGCCAACCTCTCCATCTTCCGTTCAGCGCCGGACACCTGGGCCATCGATCAGCTCTTCCCGGTCTTGCCGATTCAGAGGCTCGACCAGCGCCCGACCCGGCTGGCCAATCTGGCTGATCTGACCTGTGATTCCGATGGACGCCTGGATCGTTTCATCGGTGACGGCCAACCCAAGCCGCTGCTGGAACTCCACGACCTGGCGCCTGGTGAGCCTTATCTGATCGCACTCTTCCTCAGCGGCGCCTACCAGGAGGTGATGGGCAATCTGCACAACCTGTTCGGGACCACGAACGCCGTTCACATCCGGCTAAGTCCCGGGGGGAGCTATCGGGTGGATCACGTCGTGCGTGGGGACACCAACGCCGATGTCCTGGAGGCGATGGAACACGATCCACGCGCTCTGCTGGAGCGACTGCGGGTGGCCGCCGAAGCCGCGATCAGCGCCGGTCAGCTCCGCATCGATGAATCACGTCGCCTGCTGGATCACCTGGAGAGCAGCCTGCGCCAGACCACCTACCTTCAGGACTGAAGGCCTGCTTCGAGCTCCGATCGAGCCTTGGCGAGAGCATCGGTCAGGGCTGATCCATCGCGGCCTCCCGCCTGGGCCAGGTTCGGGCGACCGCCGCCGCCGCCGCCGCAGAGTTTGGCGATGCCGCCGATGAATTTGCCCGCCTGCAGCTGGGCAGCGATCACCTGCTTGCCGAAGGCCGCCACCAGAATCACCTTGCCCAGATCGGAGGGGTCGGGCAGTCCGCCAAGCACCACGGCAGAAGCATCCCCGAGCTGATCAGCCAGGCTCTGGGCCGCCCCCTGCAGTCCGGCACCATCCACGCCGTCGAGGCGTTCCACCAGCAGCTGGAACTCGCCCACGGGCTCAGCCTTGGCAGCCAGAGCACCGGCCTTGGCCACCGCCAGCTCGGCCTGAGCCGCGGCCAGCGCCTTGCCAGTGGCTTTGAGCTCCTCCTGCAGAGCACTCACCCGTTCGACGATCTCACTGGGCTGGGCCTTGAAGCGATCCCCCAGCTGCTTCACCACCGCATCACGCTCATTCAGATAAGCGAGCACGGCTGGGCCAGCAACGGCTTCGATCCGGCGAATACCGGCGGCCACACCGCTCTCCGCCACGATCTTGAACAGCCCGATCTCAGCGGTGTTGGCCACATGGGTGCCGCCGCAGAGCTCCATCGACACCCCGGGCACATCGACGACACGCACCACATCGGCATATTTCTCGCCGAACATCGCCACAGCACCAGCCGCCTTGGCCTGATCGATCGCCATCTCCTGCACCTCGAGGCCGTGAGCCTCCGCGATCCAACCGTTGATCAGGGTCTCGATCTGAGCCAGCTGCTCAGGGGTGACCGCACTCGGGCAATGGAAGTCGAAGCGGAGTCGATCGAAGTCCACCAGAGAACCGGCCTGACCGATGCCTGGATCCACCACCTGCTTGAGGGCGGCCTGCAGCAGATGGGTCGCCGTGTGATTCGCCTGGGCACGACGACGACAGGCGCGGTCCACCTGAGCATGGACGGTGTCCCCCAGCGACAGCTGACCGCGTTCGAGTCGGCCGGCATGAACAAACACGTCCCGCGTGCGACTCACCGACTCGATCGCCACGATCAGATCAGCACCGCTGAGGACGCCGCGATCCCCCACCTGACCGCCACCCTCCCCGTAGAAGGGCGTGGTGTCCAACACGATCTGCACCGCATCTCCGGCGGAGGCCGTCGTGGCCGGCTCGCCGTTCACCACCAGGGCCTGCACGCAGCTGGGGTGCTCCAGCACCGCATAGCCCCGAAATGCCGTGGGCTCCTGGTCCGCTGCCACCTGCTCGATCGCATCCTGGAGGGTGAGATCAAGGCTCACGGCTGCGGCCTTGGCTCTCTGCCGCTGTTCCTGCATGGCGGCCTCGAATCCAGCAAGGTCCACCGAGAGCCCATGCTCCTCGGCGATCTCCTGGGTGAGCTCCAGCGGGAAGCCATAGGTGTCGTAAAGCTCGAAGGCCTGAGCGCCGCTGATCTGCACAGGCTTGCCAGCCAGCACCTCAGACAGCAGCTTCTCGCCGCGCTCGAGGGTTTCCAGGAAGCGGGCCTCCTCCCTGCGCAGCTCCGTGAGGATCACCTCCTGCCGGTCGATCACGCTGGGGTGAGCGCCTTGCAGCAGGGCAATCGCCGCTTCCCCCATCGGCACCAGAAACGGTTTGTCGATGCCCAGCAGACGTCCATGGCGCACCACGCGGCGCAACAGACGGCGCAGGATGTAGCCGCGGCCCAGGTTGCTGGCGGTGACGCCATCGCAGATCAACTGGGTGACGGCACGGCTGTGATCGCCGATCACCTTCAACGACGTCTTGCCCTTGTCGTCGAGCTGGTGGTAGTCGACCCCCGCCAGATCAGCGGCCGCCTGGATCAGCGGAAAGATCAGATCGGTTTCGTAGTTGTTGGGAACCTTCTGCAGGATCTGGGCCATCCGTTCGAGACCCATGCCGGTGTCGATGTTGCGGTTGGCCAGCGGCGTGAGGGTGCCCTCCGCGTCGCGGTTGTACTGCATGAACACCAGGTTGTAGAACTCGATGAAGCGGTCGTCGTCCTCAAGATCGATGCCGGCATCGCCCAGCTCGGGCTTGAAGTCGTAATAGATCTCCGAACAGGGGCCGCAGGGCCCCGTCGGGCCGGACGCCCAGAAGTTGTCGGCCTCGTCCATGCGGATGATCCGCTTGGGGTTCACCCCCACCACATCGCGCCAGATCTGCTCGGCCTCGTCGTCCTCCCGGAAGACGCTCACCACCAGGTTCTTGGGGTCGATGCCGTAGACCTTGGTGCTCAGCTCCCAGGCCCACTCAATCGCCTGCTGCTTGAAGTAATCGCCGAAGGAGAAGTTGCCCAGCATTTCGAAGAACGTGTGATGCCGGGCTGTACGGCCAACGTTTTCGATGTCGTTCGTACGGATGCACTTCTGACTGCTGGTGGCCCGCGGCGCCGGCCGCTCCCGCTGCCCGAGGAACACCGGCTTGAACGGAAGCATCCCGGCGATGGTGAGCAGGACCGTGGGGTCCTCGGGAATCAGCGATGCGCTCGCGATCACGGCGTGACCACGCTCGGCGTAGAAGTTGAGAAACGCTGCCCTGATCTCCTCACCACTGCGGGGCACAGACGCTGCTGAGGACGACGAAGCGGCGGCAGCCATGGGAGGGAAGGCGATTCCAGCCGTCATGATCGCTCCTGAGCCGCCGACCATCGTGGCTGAACTGCCCAGCGAATCCGAGGCCCGCGCCCGACTGCGGTGGCAGTCGATCGGCTGGGCCCTGCTGGCCGGCCTCAGCGCAGGGTTGATGAGCCTGCCCTGGGGGCTTGAGATGGCGATCCGCTCGGGAGGTTGTGGTCTCTTCTACGGGCTGCTGGCCTTTCATCTGCAGCGTGTGGACCCAGACGACAGCCACCTGCAGGCGGGACTGGTGGGAGCGGTCTGCGGCGTGCGCAGCCTCGGCCTGCCGCTGAGCCTCGAAAACCTGCGGACAGACGCTCTGGCATTATTAATCGTGGAACTCCTTCAGGCTTGGCTGCCGCTGATCGGCAGTGCTCTCCTGCTCAACGGACTCCACCGCTTCCTTCCCGCGTCGCGGCCATGAGCCTGCTGCACGCCACCTGGCTTCCCGCCATCCGCTCATCCACCAGTTCAGGGCAGCCGGCCCTGCTGGTGTGGGCTGACACGTGGCGCGTGGCGACTCCGGCGGGACCGGGCCTGACTCCTGCCCTGCATCCGTTCACCCTCGCCAGCGAAGACCTCAAGGCCTGGTTGCAGGAGCGGGATCTGCTGCCCGACGGCAGCATCGACGCCACGGCTTGCCTCACCTTGCCCAGCCGCACGGTGAAACCCCGCAAAAGCCGCAGCAAGGCAGACGAGCCGATCGATGAAGAGACGACGGGCTGGACCGGCCTGCCGATGCAGGCGGGAGAACCGATCCCGAAACAGACGGAATGGTGGCCTTGGCAGGTGGAGGGTCTGGCGGTGGAGCCGTCGGCTGCCACGGACTGGCTCTCTCGACTGCCCCTGTCCGGTCATCATCCCGACCTGGCCGATGAACTGCGCTGGTGGAGCCATCTGCAGCGGTGGGCCCTGAGCCTGGTGGCCCGTGGCCGCTGGATTCCGCAGATGGAGCTGAGCAAGGGCGAGGGGTACCCCCACCGAGCCCGCTGGGTGCCCCTGCTCAACCGGGAGGAGGATCGGCGACGACTGGAGGATCTCGCCGCCAGCCTGCCCCTGGTGGCCACCTGCGCTCTTCCCTGGAGGGAACCGATGGGGCGGCGCAGCAATCGCATGACGCGGCTGCGGCCGGAAGCGATGCGAGCCGCCAATCCCGTGGCCTGCTGCAGGCCACGCAGCGGTCGTCTGCGGGTCGCAACGCTGCTGGAGGATCTCGTGGATGCGCAGTTGCGCAAGGACTTCCGGCCCTCCGGCGATGGGCTGGACCCGCTGCTGACCCTCTGGCAGGACGCCCTCGCGTCGTCCACCGGCGTGGTGGAGGTGAGCGATGAAGAGGCAGAACGGCTTTCCAGCGCCAGCCTGCACTGGAGGGAAGGGATCGCCGGTGATGTCGCCGCGGCCCGCACCTGCCTGGAGCTGAACACGCCCTCGGACGGTGAAGACCTCTGGGAACTGCGCTTCGGCCTGCAGGCGGAAGCCGACCCCAGCCTGAAACTGCCAGCCGCCGCGGCCTGGGCATCAGGAGCCGACACCCTGCAGCTGGGGGAGGTGAAGGTGGATCAGCCCGGTGAGGTGTTGCTGGAAGGACTGGGAAGGGCGCTCAGTGTCTTCCCTCCGATCGAACGGGGACTGGACACCGCGACTCCGGAGACGATGCAGCTCACGCCAGCGGAAGCCTTCGTCCTGGTGCGAACGGCAGCGCGCCAGCTGCGGGATGCCGGAGTCGGCGTGGATCTCCCCCCAAGCCTGTCGGGCGGCCTGGCCAGTCGCCTGGGTCTGGCCATCAAGGCGGAACTGCCCGAACGCTCCAGCGGTTTCACCCTGGGTGAATCCCTCGACTGGAGCTGGGATCTGATGATCGGGGGGGTCACCCTGACCCTGCGGGAGCTGGAACGGCTCTCCAACAAGCGAAGTCCGCTGGTGCGGCACAAGGGGGCCTGGATCGAACTTCGGCCCAACGATCTCAGGAACGCCGAACGCTTCTGCGGGGCCTCCACCGACCTGAGCCTGGACGATGCGCTGCGGCTCACGGCGGCGGAAGGCGAACTGATGATGCGTCTGCCGGTGCATCAGTTCGATGCCGGGCCCCGCCTGCAGGCGGTTCTCGAGCAGTACCACCAGCAGAAAGCGCCCGACCCGCTGCCGGCTCCAGAAGGATTCTGCGGTCAGCTCCGTCCATATCAGGAACGGGGGCTGGGCTGGCTGGCGTTTCTGCACCGCTTCGATCAGGGCGCCTGCCTGGCTGATGACATGGGGCTGGGCAAAACGATCCAGCTGCTCGCCTTCCTGCAGCACCTCAAGGCTGAACAGGAGCTGAAGCGTCCGGTGCTGCTGGTGGCACCGACCTCCGTGCTCACCAACTGGAAGCGGGAGGCGGAAGCGTTCACTCCGGAGCTCACGGTGCAGGAGCACTACGGTCCACGCCGGCCCTCCACCCCGGCCACGCTGCACAAGGCCCTGAAGGAGGTGGATCTGGTCCTCACCAGCTATGGCCTGCTGCAGCGGGACAGTGAGCTGCTGGACAGTCAGGACTGGCAGGGAGTGGTGATCGATGAGGCCCAGGCGATCAAGAATCCCAGCGCCAAGCAGAGCCAGGCCGCCAGGGATCTGGCGCGCCCCAGCAAGAGCAACCGCTTCCGGATCGCCCTCACCGGCACGCCGGTGGAGAACCGGGTCAGCGAGCTCTGGGCGCTGATGGATTTCCTCAATCCCCGGGTGCTTGGGGAAGAGGACTTCTTCCGCCAGCGCTACCGCATGCCGATCGAGCGGTACGGCGACATGGCCTCACTGCGGGACCTCAAGGCGCGGGTGGGTCCGTTCATCCTGCGCCGGCTCAAAACCGACAAATCGATCATCTCGGATCTGCCGGAGAAGGTGGAGCTGAGCGAGTGGGTGGGCCTGAGCAGGGAGCAGAAATCCCTCTACAGCAAAACGGTGGAGGACACCCTGGATGCCATCGCCCGAGCACCCCGCGGCCAGCGTCACGGGCAGGTGCTGGGGCTGCTGACCCGGCTCAAGCAGATCTGCAACCATCCGGCCCTGGCCCTGAGGGAAGACGCGGTGGACGATGGCTTTCTGGGGCGCTCCGCCAAGCTGCAACGCATGGAGGAAATCCTGGACGAGGTGATCGAAGCCGGCGATCGCGCCCTTCTCTTCACCCAGTTCGCGGAATGGGGACATCTGCTGAGGGCCTGGATGCAGCAACGTTGGAAAGCGGAAGTTCCCTTCCTGCATGGAGGCACTCGCAAAAGCGAACGCCAGGCGATGGTGGATCGTTTCCAGGAGGATCCCCGCGGCCCGCAGCTGTTCCTGCTGTCTCTCAAGGCTGGCGGAGTCGGTCTGAACCTCACCCGAGCCAGCCATGTGTTTCATGTGGACCGCTGGTGGAATCCGGCCGTGGAGAATCAGGCCACGGACCGGGCGTATCGGATCGGCCAGACCAACCGCGTGATGGTGCATAAATTCATCACCAGCGGCTCGGTGGAGGAGAAGATCGATCGGATGATCCGAGAGAAATCACGCCTGGCGGAGGATGTGATCGGATCCGGCGAGGATTGGCTCGGAAGCCTCGCCGGCGATCAACTCCGCGATCTGGTTGCCCTCGACGACACCTGAGCACGATGACCACGACCAACGGCATCACATCCATCGGCGATCAAGGGCTCGGCCAGCAGCCCTGGTGGGTGGAACAGTGGATGGAGCTGATCAACGGCTACCGCTTCAAGAAACGGCTGGAGCGGGCCTGGAGCTACGCCCGCGAAGGCAATGTGACCTCGATCCGCTTCGAAGGCCGGCGCGTGCATGCCCGGGTGCAGGGCACGGGAGAGGACCCCTACAAGGTGAAGCTCTGGCTGGACGTGCTGAGCGATGAAGACTGGGCCTACGTGCTCGAAGCACTGGCGCAGAAAGCGCGCTGGTCCGCTCAGCTGCTGGCGGGGATCATGCCGGCGGACATCGAACGTGCCTTCGCCGCCAGCGGCAAGCGCCTGTTCCCGTTCAAGCTTCAGGAGGTGCGCAGCGAATGCAACTGCCCTGACAAGGCCAACCCCTGCAAGCACATCAGCGCCGTTTATTTCCTGATGGGGGATCGCTTCAGCGAAGACCCCTTCGTGCTGTTCCAGCTGCGGGGCCGCACCCGCACCAAGCTTCTGGAGGACCTGGCGGAACAGCGGCGCAAGGCCCTGGCCAGCCTCGCCGAGCAGAGAGCAGGGGACGCCGCCCCCCCCGAGGAGACGCCTCCTCCCCTCCTGCCGCATCCGGCCGTTCTCGATCCCGCTCTCTGGTGGCGCTACAACCGCAGCCTCGATGGTGATCTTGTGGTGATCACCGCAGCGATGGAGGGCGACACGGGCCTCGATGCCGCCGGCGATCTGCCGCTGGCCGAGGACCCCCGCTTCCCAGATGCGCGCAGCACGTTTCTGAGCAACCTTCGCGGCCACGGTCAGGCCAGTGCCCAGCGGGCCATGCTCCAGGCCATGGCAGCGGGCCATTGATCAGGGCATGAATGAAGCCCCCTGGTTGACCGGGGAGAAGCGTGGACTGGTGACGCTGCTGCTGAGTTCCCATCAGCGGGCCTTCGGTCGCCCGCTCATGGCTTGTGAACGCTCGCGCCAGTCCATGCGACTGGCCTGCCAGGAACTGTTCGCCTGCGGCTTTCCCGTGCTGGCCCATGGCACGGGCAGCGACCCGCTGATCATCTACGGCAATGCCGCAGCTCTGCAGCTCTGGGGCCTGCGATGGGAGCAGCTCGTGGGCATGCCCTCACGCCTGACAGCACCGGAGGAGGAGCGCAGCGAGCGGCAGACGGCCCTCATCGAGGCACAGACCAAGGAAGCGATTCGTGGCTACAGCGGCACCCGCGTCAGCCACAGCGGGCGCCGGTTCCAGATCCGCGATGCCCGCATCTGGACCCTCTGGGACGAAGAGAACCGCCGCTGCGGCCAGGCGGCCTGTTTCAGCGACTGGTGGTGGAGCTGAGCTCGGATCCATCGTTTCGGTTTCAACGACATTCCAGTGGTGCCAACCGAACCCAGTCGTATGCACCGAACCTCAATAGACGGTTCTCGCCCTTCTGGATGTCATCAAGGCCGCGCAGATTGTCATTGCGGGCGTTCAACCCAGTCCGCAGATGTTCACTCTTCGGATCAACAATCATGCTGACCCTGCATCAATCCCCCTTCGATCTGTTCGAGCGTCTCGAACAGCAGATGGCCTCCGCCGAACGTGTTCCCAACGCCGAGGTGGTCGAAGCCGATGACTCTTACACCGTTCGCCTCGAGCTGCCGGGTGTGGAGCGTGCGTCCATCGACGTCAAAGCCACCGACCGCACCCTGGTGGTGAGCGCCGAGCGCCGTGGCGCACGCGACGGCGAAGCCGAGAAGCCCGCTCTGCTGAGCGAATTCCGCAACGGTACCTGGAGCCGCAGCTTCCGATTCCCCACAGGACTCGACCGCGATCAGCTGCAGGCCACCTACCGCGACGGCATTCTGGAAATCAGCGCCGGCAAAGCCGTCAGCCACACCAGTGTCACGGTGAAGGTCGAAAGCTGACGCACCGCACGGCGGTGGACAGAACGGACTCACCCCCGCTTCGGCGGGGGTTTTTTGCTGGCCCCTCCCTCGTCGTTTAGGAGGCTCCGAGGCCAACGAAATAGCGGGCGATGAACAGCAGGCTGAAGCCTGTGAGAAACGCCAGGCCGAACCAGCTGAGTCCGCGCATCAGAGGGCTGTAGCGGTAAGCCGGCGGCACCAGAGAGCTGTTGATGGTGTCCATCGCCATCCAGGCGAACAACGGCGCCGTGAGGAAACTGCCCGTCATCGCGCCGAACACGAAATCCTTCACGCTGAGCCCGCCGCTGCGGGCCCAGACCAGCGCCGCCACGGCCACCAGCAGATGAAGGACCACCCAGAGACTGAAACGCCGCCGCTGGGGACCCGGGCTGGCATCACCGCTGTCATGCCCACTCCAGAGTCCCTGGATGGCGGCGATGCTGCGGGGATAGGCGTCGAGACAGGTGATCGTGGTGCTGAACATGGCCGCGAAGGCCGCCGGAATGATCACCCAGGCCGCCCAGCCCCCCATGGCTTCGGTGTACAGCCGGATCAGTTTCTGCGCGAAGGACAGCGTTGAACCGCTGAGCATCCCGTCGCCACTGCCGTACATCGTGTAAGCCCCGAGTGTCACGAAGAAGAACGCCGTGATCAGGGAAACGCCGTAGCCCAGATTGAAATCGAGATCCGCCTCCTGGGGCGAAGCCGTGTGCTCTGTGTCGCGAGCGCGGGAAAACATCCAGAGCGAAGGCCAGACGCACATCTCCACCGGTCCCGGCATCCAGCCCATCAGGGGGATCAGAAAACCGAGGTTGGCCAGCGTCCAGGGACTGGGATCCGTGGACACCCAGCTGCCGGCCACGTCTCCGACGGAACCCCGGAACAGCAGCGAAATCGCTGCCACTCCGGTGAGCAGGGTGAGCAGCACCACCAGCAGCTTCGAGAGACGATCAAGGGCGCGGTAGTGACCGAGCACGAGCACAAGAGCGCTCACCACCAGCACCACAATGGAGAGCCCGTAGGGATCCTGCCCAGCGAGCGGTGGCACGTTGGTGAGCAGCAGACCGGCCACGAAACTCACCGCCGCGATCGTCATCGTGCCCGTGGCCAGGGTCACCAGCAGGTAGAGCGGCAGATAGGCCGGATGGCGCCGTTGGAAACCCTCCAGCAGCGAGAGACCCGTCGCTGCGGTGAAACGGCTGCCGACCCTCAGGAAGGGGTACTTCACGAGGTTGGTGATCACGATCAGGCCCACAAGGGCAAACCCGAAACGGGCACCCGCAGTGGTGGAGGACATCAGATGCGATCCACCGATGCAGGCCGCGGCGAACAGAACCCCAGGGCCGATGCTCTTGCGCAGCGAACTCACACCCGCAGTCGTCGGTGCCATGCCATCTCCTTGCATCCGCCCACTCTGCAGGGGGCGGTGCAGGGGAAAGCCTTCGTACGATCAACCTTCACGAGGCTGGATCCATGGTCGTCGCCCCTCCCGTTGCACCCCGTCTGGGCCTCCAGTGCGAAGCCATCGCGGCGGACACCACCACAATCCGCTCCCTCGACTGGGACCGCAGCCGCTTCGACATCGAGTTCGGCCTGCGCAACGGCACCACGTACAACGCCTTTCTGGTCAGGGGCGAGCGAACGGCCCTGATCGACACCAGCCACGCCAAATTCCGCGACACCTGGATACCACTCCTGAAGCAGCAGATCGATCCCACGACGATCGACGTGCTGATCGTCAGCCACACGGAACCCGACCACTCCGGCCTGATCGGCGACCTGATCGACCTCAACCCAGAGATCGAGATCGTGGGATCGAAGGTGGCGCTCCAGTTCCTGCAGGACCAGGTGCACCGGCCCTTCCAGTCCCGTGCCGTGAAATCCGGGGAAGAACTGGATCTCGGCACCAATCCCGACAGCGGTGTTCAGCACCGCTTCGAATTCCTCAGTGCACCCAACCTGCACTGGCCGGACACGATTTTTTCCTTCGACCACGGCACTGGCATCCTCTACACCTGTGACGCCTTCGGGCTGCACTACTGCTCGGACGATGTCTTCGATCAGGATCCCGGCGCGATTGCACCGGATTTCCGCTTCTATTACGACTGCCTGATGGGGCCCAATGCCCGCAGCGTGCTGCAGGCCCTCAAACGCATGGACAGCCTGCCGGAGATCAAGACCATCGCCGTCGGTCATGGACCTCTCCTGCACCACCATCTCAGTCACTGGGTGGGCGACTACCGCGATTGGAGCAGCCAGCGCAGCAAGGGCGAGAGTTACGCCGCGGTTTGCTACCTGAGCCAGTACGGATTCTCAGATCGGATCAGCCAGGCAATCGCCCATGGGGTCGGCAAGGCCGACGCCCAGGTGCAGCTGGTCGACCTTCGCGCCACGGACCCTCAGGAACTGACCGCCCTGATCGGGGATGCCAAGGCAGTGGTGGTTCCCACCTGGCCGGCAGAACCTGACGCCGACCTGCAGACATCGATCGGCACACTGCTGGCAGCGCTTCATCCCAAGCAGCTCGTCGCAGTCTTCGACGCGTTCGGTGGCAACGATGAACCCATCGATGCCGTGGCCGATCAGCTGCGCAGTCAGGGACAGAAGCAAGCCTTTGCGCCGCTGCGCATCCGCCAGCTTCCACAGGGAAGCGATTACCAGCGCTGCGAAGAAGCCGGGACCGACCTTGGCCAGCTTCTGACCAAGGACAAGGCCATTGCCGCGATGAAGAGCCTGGATGGCGAGCTGGACAGAGCCCTGGGTCGGATCAGTGGTGGGCTGTACGTGGTGACCGCCAGCCAGGGTGAAGGGGACGAGCGGCGTCGCAGTGCCATGGTGGCGAGCTGGGTGAGTCAGGCCAGCTTCACGCCTCCCGGGCTCACCGTGGCTGTGGCCAAGGACCGGGCGATCGAGGCCTTGATGCAGGTTGGCGATCGCTTCGTGCTCAACGTGCTGCGACAGGACAACCACCAGCAACTGCTCAGACATTTCCTGAAGCGTTTCCCGCCCGGTGCCGATCGATTCGCCGGTGTGAACGTGCTCGACGGTGTCGCGGATGGGGGCCCGGTTCTTGGAGACGCCCTGGCCTATCTCGGCTGCCGGGTGGAGCAGCGCATGGAAGGCCCCGACCATTGGGTGATCTATGCGGTGGTGGAACAGGGCAATGTGGCGGATGCCGATGCCAGCACTGCTGTGCATCACCGCAAAGTGGGTAATCACTACTGATGAGCGCGACCGCAACACGGCAGACCATCCAGCTGCCGATTGATCACGGTGTGGTCGGACTGCGTGGCCTGAGTCCTGAACGCAGCCGGTTCGAGCTGGAATACGCCCTGGAGCGGGGGAGCACGGCCAACAGCGTGCTGTTCGAAGCCGCTGACGACCAGCCCGCCGTTCTGGTTCATCCCCCGGGGGCGGCTTACGGCGACGTGTTTCTGCCCGCCTTGGCCGCTCTGGTTCCTGGCGGTGATCAACCACTCCTGGTGGTGGTCGGTCACGTGAACCCGAACCGGGTGGCTCTGCTGCGCATGCTGGCGGAGGCTTATTCCAGGCTTGAACTGATCGCCTCCAACGCCGGCGCCAAGCTGTTGCAGGAGCTGTGGAGCCTGCGCAAGCCCGCGCCTCCTGGCCAGGAGAACGCACAACCGCCGCTACCCGATCTGCCGGCGATTCGCGTGATCCGTCATGAGCAGGATCTGCCATTGGGCTTCGGCCGCAGCCTGCAACTGCTCCCAGCCCCCACGCCACGCTGGCCGGGAGGTCTGCTGGCGTTTGAAACGAGCCTGGGTCTGCTGATGAGCGACAAGTTCTTCAGCGCCCACCTCTGCACGGCGGTATGGGCGGAAAGCAACCGCAGCAGCACCGAAGAGGAACGCCGCCATTTCTATGACTGCCTCATGGCGCCCATGGCCCGTCAGGTGGATGCCCTGGTGGAACGGCTGGAAGACCTGGAGATCCGCACCATTGCGCCCGGCCACGGTCCGGCGATCGAAGTCAGCTGGCGAAGCCTGCTCAGTGACTACCGCCGCTGGGGGGAGCGTCATCAACACGCCAGCCTGACCGTGCTGCTCCTGTTTGCGAGCGCTTACGGCAACACGGCCGCGATCGCCGATGCCCTGGCGCAGGGTGTGAGCCGCACCGGCATCCGTGTGAACAGCCTCAACTGTGAGTTCACCCCCGCGGATGAACTGGTGAAGGCGATTCAGCAGGCTGACGCGATCCTGATCGGCTCGCCCACACTCGGGGGCCATGCGCCAACACCGATTGTGTCGGCTCTCGGCACATTGCTGGCAGAAGGGGATCGCAGCAAACCGGTGGGTGTGTTCGGCAGCTTCGGCTGGAGCGGAGAAGCCGTTGATCTGCTGGAGAACAAACTGCGCGATGGCGGCTTCAGCTTCGGTTTCGAGCCGATCCGGGTGAAATTCAGCCCCGACGCTGCGCGCGTGAAGCAGTTGGAGGAAACAGGCACCCGTTTCGGCCGCCAACTGCTGCAGACGCAGAAGCGTGCACAGCGCCGCAGCGCCGGCGGGCTGAGCGAGAGTCGCAGCGATCCTGCTGTGGTGGCCCTCGGACGGGTGCTCGGCTCGTTGTGCGTGCTCACCACGCGCAAGGGAGACCTGAGCGGAGCGATGGTGGCCAGCTGGGTGAGTCAGGCCAGCTTCACGCCACCGGGAATCACTGTGGCGGTCGCCAAGGACCGTGCCGTGGAAGCACTGCTGCACAAGGGTGATCGCTTCGCGCTGAACGTGCTGGCTGAAGGCCGTGAAAACGGACTGATGAAGCAGTTTCTCCAGCCCTTTGCACCGGGCGCCGACCGCTTCGCCGGACTGGAGCTGAACCACAGCCCAAGCGAACAGCCCCTGCTCCCGGACGCACTCGCCTGGCTCGAGGGGGAGGTGAAACAACGCATGGAATGCGGTGATCACTGGCTTGTTTATGCCCAGGTGAATCATGGAGGCCTGTTTGATACCCAGGGATCCACGGCGGTGCATCAACGGCGCAGCGGAGCGAATTACTGAGCTCGAGAGCCGGATGTGCCCCCGCTAACTCATACTGGCTATGAGTTAGCCCTACACTGAGGATCGCTCCTCCCGGCTTATGGATCTCGCCAAACCCTCCACCCAGGCCAATCTCGATGCCGCCTTCGGCGGAGAAAGCATGGCCAACCGCAAATACCTCTTCTTTGCGGACGTCGCCAAACAACTCGGCCACAACGAGCTGGCGAAATTGTTCCGGGAGACCGCTGCGCAGGAAACCGAGCATGCCTTCGCCCATTTCCGCCTTCTGCACCCAGAGCTGGCGGTGAAGGACCCGGCAGGCCTCAGCGAAAGCGAGAAACAGGCGATCCTCAGCCGCTGCCTCGAGCTGGCCATCGAAGGGGAAACCTACGAATTCACCACCATGTATCCGGAGTTCGCGGCCCAGGCTCGCAGCGACAGGGATGGGGGTGCCGAAGCGGAATTCAACGAGCAGATCGATGAATCCAAAGAGCACGCCGGCATCTTCCGCACCGCCGCCAAGAACTTCGGCCTGCTGGCCCCGATCGAGCAGCACCATGCCGAACGCTACGGCGTGGCCCTGCAAGCACTTCAGGGCAACGGTGCCGCCGGAGAAAGCGAGAACCCTGTCGCCGGCAAGTGGATCTGCAAGGTCTGCTCGATGATCTACGACCCGGCGGAAGGCGATCCCGATTCCGGCCTTGCCCCGGGAACGCCCTTCGAAGCGATTCCCGACGACTGGCAGTGCCCGATCTGTGGAGCACGCAAAGCCAGCTTCGTGCCTTACCGCGAAGCCGAATTGAAAGCAGCCTGACGCTCTCCCCCGCTTGGTGGCCATCTCCAGCAGGTTCCTGAAACACCTTGGTCAATGCTCTGGGTATGAAAAACACAGCACGCACGGATCTGCTGGTGATCTCCGCCAGCAATGGGGAAAACCTGAAACTGGCTGAGCGATTTGCCCAGCAGGCCCGAGCCCTTGGTCAGACCGCTGAGGTGCTCGACTTAACGGAGATCGATCTGCCGCTGTTCACCCCCCGCTCCCAGGCCCAGGGAATGCCGCGAGCGGTGGAACCGGTTCAGCAGCAGCTGATGACAGCCACACGCTGGGTGATCTGCGCTCCGGAATACAACGGCTCGATCCCACCATCACTCTCCAATGCCATCGCCTGGCTGTCGGTGACCGGGGAGGATTTCCGAGCGCTTTTCAATGGCCGGCCCATCGCCATGGCCACCTTCTCCGGAGGTGGCGGCATGGAACTGCTCCTGTCCTTACGCATCCAGCTCACCCACCTCGGCGCTCAGGTGGTTGGACGTCAACTGCTGAGCAACAACGCCAGACCCGCCAAGGACGACACCATCAACGACCTGCTGCAGCGGCTACTGCAGATGAGCCCACTGCTGCTCTGAATCAGAACAGCCTTTTGTCCATCCCACCCCGGAACCACCATGCAACCGGCTGAGACAACGCAAGCTCCAACCGTCATCTTCCGCCCGGCAGCTCAGCGTTTTCACAGCCGATTGGATTGGCTCGACTCCCGGCACAGTTTTTCATTCGCCGGCCATGTCGACCCCGACTGGATGGGTTTCGGCCCCCTCCGGGTGATCAATGACGACACCATCGCGGCAGGCAGAGGCTTCGGCATGCACCCGCATCGGGACATGGAGATCATCACGGTGATGGTGGACGGTGAACTCAGCCACAAGGACTCCATGGGGCACAGCGCCGTGATCCATGCCGGAGAGGTGCAGAGGATGTCGGCCGGCACCGGCATCACCCACAGCGAGATGAACAACAGCACGGAATCCTGCCGGCTTCTTCAGATCTGGATCGAACCGGAGGAGCGTGGCATTCCCACCGCCTACGAGCAGAAATCCTTCCCGATCGATGCCCAATGGACACCGCTGATCTCTCCTCAGAGCAACAACGGTGCCATGCGGATTGCCCGAAGCGTGCATCTCTGGCGTGCCAGACCGGCACAGACGAGCCAACTGACGCTCCCCTCGACCGGCGGGCCGCTGCTCTGGCTTCAGGTCATCAGTGGCACGGTGAATCTCAACGGCAGCGACGCTGTTCCGGAGCGCTTGCAGCAAGGCGATGGGCTGGGCTTCCAGCGAATGGATGCTGTCATCGATGATCTGAGCGCCGCCGATGCGGAGGCTGACATCCTGCTGTTCGCTCTGCCATGACACACCAGATCTGGACGGTGTTGGCTTGATCACGTTGTATCCAAAATAACTGAAAACTGTCGCTTGAATCACATCGATTGCGCTGCAAGGCCTTTGAGTGACAGGTTTTTTCCGGGATGCATGGAGATTCTTCAGACCAGGCACCGTGATCCCAAAAAGATTCCGTTGATGACGAGCACACCAGATGTTGTGGCCTCAAATGACGGAGACACAAACCGATGATCCCCTGAGCGATGGGATTCCTGATGAGCCAACAGGCCGTGGTGCGTTATCGCGGCTTTCTCTTGCTGCCTCAGACCAACCAGAGCTGGCTGGTGAGACCGGAACGCAGTCCGATGCGTCTGCTCCCGTTTCGGACACCGTCCTGCTCTCTGGCCGATGTGAAAGCACTGCTGGACTGGCGACTGTCAGAACAGACGTCGGAGATTCACGCTGCCTAGACCCTGTTCAGGCAGCGGCTGGCGGAGGCGTGGGATCACCGATGGGCTGCAACGGGATCACCAGAGTGGCCCAGTGATCAGGCCGTTCCGCCCGCACACGGCGGGAGCGACGCACGCCGAAGGGAACCCTCACGACATTCGTTCCTTCGATCGGAAGGGTGTGGCCCCGCTGCAGAGCGGATTCCAGACCCTCAGGCAATGCGGGCAGGACCGGTTCAACTCGGTCCGATGATTGATCGCTTTTGAAGATGGTCTTCCGATCCATGGTGTCCCCCGACAGACGAATCAGTTGTCGAATAGTTTGCAGCTGGTCGATGGTGGTCCTAATCGAACCAAATCAAGTTTTCGGTTTTCAGTGAAAATTTACACGCCTGAGCAAGGCAACACCAGATGATCCGGCGTTTCAGGCTGCAACGGGTTGCTCAGCCAGGTCCTCCACCGACGGGCAGGTGCAGATGAGATTCCGATCACCGAAGGCGTTGTCGATGCGTCCGACCGCAGGCCAAAGCTTGTTCATCGGCTGATCAGCCAAAGGGAAAGCGGCGGTGGCGCGGCTGTAGGGACGATCCCAGACATCAGCTGTGACCACGGCCATGGTGTGGGGAGCCCGCTTCAGGGGATTGTTCACCGGATCCATCCGACCGGATTCGATGTCCCGAACCTCCTCACGGATCGCGATCAACGCGTCAGCGAAGCGGTCCAGTTCGGCAAGACTCTCGCTCTCGGTGGGTTCCACCATCACGGTGCCCGCCACCGGCCAGCTCACCGTCGGCGCATGAAAGCCGTAGTCCATCAAGCGCTTGGCGATGTCATCGACATCAACACCCGCATCCCGCTTGAGCGGTCGCAGGTCGAGAATGCATTCGTGAGCGACGCAGCCGGTGGTCCCCCGGAACAACACCGGGTAGTGGGGGTCCAGCCGATGAGCGAGATAGTTCGCTGACAGCAGCGCGACCGCACTGGCCTGGCGCAGAGCCTCCGCCCCCATCATGCGCAGGTACATCCAACTGATCGGCAGGATGCTGGCGCTACCGAGAGGGGCAGCTGACACCGGCCCGATCGCGGTGGGCTGGTCTGACTGGAGAGGATGACCGGGCAGGAACGGGGCCAGATGCTCCGCCACTCCGATGGGGCCGACACCCGGACCACCACCGCCATGGGGTATGCAGAAGGTCTTGTGCAGATTGAGGTGGCAGACGTCAGCCCCGAAAGCTCCCGGCCGACAGAGACCGACCTGGGCATTGAGATTGGCTCCATCGAGGTAGACCTGCCCGCCGTGGCGATGCACCACCGAACAGATCTGACGGATCCCTGGCTCGAAGACACCGTGCGTGGAGGGGTAGGTCACCATCAGAGCGGCGAGACGGTCGCTGAACTCCTCAGCCCGGGCCGCCAGATCATCCAGATCGACGTTCCCCTCGTCATCGCAGGCCACAGGCACCACCTTCAGGCCCGCCATCACGGCGCTGGCGGGGTTGGTGCCATGGGCACTGGTGGGGATCAGACAGATGTCCCGATGGCTGTCCCCCCGCGAGTGATGCCAGGCCCGGATCACCAGCAAGCCGGCGTACTCCCCCTGCGAGCCGGCATTGGGCTGAAGGGAGACCGCTGAGAAACCTGTGAGAGCAGCAAGCCAGCGCTCCAGATCATCCGCCATGTGGCGGTAGCCACGGGCCTGATCCTCAGGGGCGAAGGGATGCAGCGACGCGAAGGCAGGCCAGCTCACCGGCAGCAGCTCGGCGGCGGCATTGAGCTTCATCGTGCAGCTGCCCAACGGGATCATGCCGTGCACGAGGGAGAGATCGCGGCTCACCAGGCGCTGGATGTACCGCAGCAACTCGGTTTCACTGCGATGGCAATGGAACACCGCTTGCGTCAGCCAGGGCTCCTCGCGACCGGGCACGCCGTCGAGGGAACCGGAGACAACTTCGGTGATCGGAGGCGTCTGTCGCTGAGCAGCAGCAGCCAGGAGCAGCACCAGCCGCTTCAGTTCCGACTCGTTGCTGAGTTCATCCAAGGTGATGCCGAAGCCTTCCGCCTGATCAGGCGCAGCCCCCTCAGGCACCACCCGCAGGTTGATCTCCGCCTCGGCTGCCGCTCGATGCACGGCAGCGGCATCGCTGCAACGGATCACCACGGTGTCGAACCGCTCTCCAGGAGCAACCGGGTAACCCAGGGCCACCAGAGCAGCCTCCAGTCGACGTCGCAGGCGCACGATCCGCTGTGCGATGGCGGTCAATCCGTCCGGCCCATGGTGAACCGCATAGAAGGAAGCCATCACTGCCAGCAGCACCTGCGCCGTGCAGATGTTGCTGGTGGCCTTGTCGCGTCGGATGTGCTGCTCACGGGTCTGAAGAGCCAGGCGCAGAGCTGGCTGGCCCTGGGCATCCCTGGACTGGCCCACCAGTCGGCCGGGAATCTGGCGCTTGTAGGCATCCCTGGTGGCGAAGAAAGCGGCGTGAGGTCCGCCGAAACCCATCGGCACGCCGAAGCGCTGGGCGCTGCCGACGGCAATGTCAGCACCGAAGGAGGCCACCGGCGCGATCAGGGTCTGAGCCAGGGGATCGATGGCCACGGTCACCAGAGCCCCGGCCTCATGAGCCCGCTCGATCAGAGCAGTGGGGTCCCAGACCTGGCCCTCCTTGCCGGGCAGCTGCAGCAGTACGCCGAACACCGTGGCATCGAGCACGAAATCGCCGGGATCCAACCGCTCCAGCTCGATGTTCAAAGGCTCGGCGCGGGTCTGCAGCACAGCCCAGGTCTGTGGCAGGACGGCGGCATCCACCAGGAAGCGACGGGCCTCAGCACGACGACAGACGGCATGACTCAGCCCCATCGCCTCAGCAGCTGCCGTGGCCTCGTCCAGAAGAGACGCATTGGCGATCGGAAGACCGGTCAGCTCGCTGATCAGGGTCTGGAAGTTGAGAAGCGCTTCCAGGCGACCCTGAGCGATCTCAGCCTGATAGGGCGTGTAAGCGGTGTACCAGGCGGGATTTTCAAAGACGTGACGCTGGATCAGTGCCGGCGTTGCTGTGCCGTGGTAACCCAGGCCGATCAGGGAGCGGCGAACCGTGTTGTCGGCAACGATGCGGCGCAGATCTTCCAGGGCCTCCGATTCGCTGCAGCCCTCCGGCATGGCCTCCGAAGGAGGGTGCTCATCGAGGATGTCCGATGGCACGACATCGGCGATGAAGGCCGCCATGTCGCTGTAGCCGAGGGTCTTCAGCATGGACCGCTGCTCGGCGTTGCCCGGGCCGAGATGCCGCTCGAGGAAGGGGGAGACCAAGGGGAGCGGCAGCGAAAATCCCGCCGATCGTAAAGAAGGGAGACCGGCGGCCGATGTCAGCTGGCGTTCACCTTGGCGCTGTAGGCCGCCGCATCAAGCAGGGACTCCATTTGGGATGCGTTGCCGGGCCGTATCACCAGCAGCCAGCCTTCCCCGTGTGGATCGTTCTGAAGTTCCTCTGGGCTCGCGAGCACAGCCTCGTTGCGTTGCACCACCTCGCCGTCGATCGGGGCGTACATGTCCTCCACGGCCTTGACGGATTCCACCGAACCGAAGCTGTCGCCTTTGCTGAGACTGGCGCCGACATCAGGAAGATCAACGAAGACGATGTCCCCCAGCTGATCCACTGCAAAAGCGCTGATGCCGACTCGCACCAGCTCGCCGTCGGCATTCGCGTATTCGTGGCTGTCGGCGAAGCGGAAGGATTCAGGAAACGCAAACGCCATCGTCTGGCGGATCAGCAGCTCGCACCAGTCTGCGGGAGATCGCGCAGCTCCGCAGCATCAAGAGCCGCCAGTGCCTCCTGGAGCGCGAGGCTGAGATGGGCCCGGTGGGTTCCGCCCTGCACGAAGAGATTGAACGGTTCCCGCAACGGAGCATCCGCGGAGAACTCGCTGGTCGAACCATCGATGAAGGTTCCGCCCGCCATCACCAGATCGCTGGCGTAACCAGGCATCGAAGCGGGCACAGGATCCAGGTAGGAACCGACCGGAGACATGCTCTGGAATGCACGGCACACCACCTTGAGTGCCTCCGGTGAACCGAGGCGAACCGCCTGGATCAGATCACTGCGGAACGCTCCCGGCGCAGGCTGAACGGCACACCCGAGCCGTTGAAACACCCCCGCCACCAGATCCGCTCCGATCAGGGCCTCCGCGACCATCTGCGGCGCCAGGAACAATCCCTGAAGCACAAGACGCTGGAGATCAAAACCGGTTCCACCCTCCCGGCCGATTCCCGGAGCCGTGAGACGGCAGCAGGCCTGCTCCACCAGATCAGACCGACCGGCCACGTAGCCCCCGGCCGGAGCGATGGTGCCACCGAGATTCTTGATCAGGGAACCGGCGATCAGATCCGCTCCGACATGCGGTGGTTCCTGTTCTTCCACCAATTCGCCATAGCAGTTGTCAACGAAGCAGACGCAATCGGGCTGAGACGCGTGGATGCGTTCGCAGCAGCGTCCGATCTCCGCAACGGAAATCGACGGGCGCCAGCTGTAGCCGCAGCTGCGCTGAATCAGCACCATCCGGGTCGGGACCTCCAGAGCCTGATCCAGTGCAGCTGTGTTGATCCCACCGTCCGGTGTCAGCTCCAGTTCGTCGTAGCGGACACCGAATTCAGCCAGGGATCCCTGCCCCTGCTCCCGCAGACCGATCACCTCCTCCAGGGTGTCGTAGGGCCGGCCTGTGATCGACAGCAGACGATCCCCGGGGCGAAGCACACCGAACAGTGCCGCAGCGATCGCATGGGTACCGCTGACGAACTGAAGCCGCACGGCCGCAGCCTCAGCGCCGAGCACGCGCGCAAACACCCGATCCACCACATCGCGTCCCTGGTCCCCGTGTCCGTATCCGGTCAGAGAGGCGAAATGCTGCGTGCCGACACGCTCTTCGGCCATCGCGGCCAACACCCGCTGAAGTCGCGGTTCAACCGCTGCCGTGCGTTGTGCCGCTGACGATGCCTGCGACAGGGCCACATCCGCGACAAGAGAACGGGCCCGCGCCCGCATTGAGGCTGTTACTTCACCAGTCTTCACCATGTCACTCCCGGCTCCAGGCCTGCTGCGTGCCTCCATGCTGCGTCTCTCCCGTAGGGGTTTCACCACTGGTTGCAGCGTCAATTCCTTTAGATTTCCGTCAATACAGGCAAAAACCACTCACCGTGTTTGCGCACGAGCGGTTCTGCCAAACCCTGGAGTTTCCTGTTGGTATCCACCCAAACAGCTGACACCCGCGAGCTTCGGCAGCGGGCGGCGGTGATGGCCCCCCGCGGTCCATTGCCGGCGAGGCAGCGACGCATCAAGTGGGGAACCACCAGCTTCATGCTGGTGATGCATGTCCTTGCAACGGTCGCCCTGCTGCCACGGTTCTGGAGCTGGCAGGGCTTTGTGGCCTTCGGGGTTCTGTACTGGATGACCGTGCTGGGGGTCACGCTCGGACTGCATCGCCTGGTCGCCCACCGCAGCCTCGTCGTCCCGGTGTGGGTTGAGCGCATGCTGGTGCTCATGGGAACCCTGGCCTGCCAGAGCGGTCCGATTGAATGGGTGGGACTGCATCGCCACCACCACCGTTTCTCCGATCAGGTCACCGATCATCACGATGCCGGTCGCGGACTCTGGTGGAGCCACAGCGAGTGGATGCTGCACGAGATTCCCGCTCTGAAAGAGCTGGACCGATACGCAGGCGATCTCCAGTGCGATCCCTTCTATCGCTGGTTGGATCGCTGGTTCCTGCTGCTGCAGATTCCTCTCGGACTCAGCCTTTACTGGATCGGCGAAGCGGCTCAGATCCACGGTGGTGGACTTGGACTGGTTCTCTGGGCGATTCCACTGCGCCTCGTGGTGGTGTATCACGTCACCTGGCTGGTGAATTCCGCCACCCATGCCTTCGGTTACAGGAATTTCGACTGTCCGGATCTTTCCAGGAACTGCTGGTGGGTGGCACTGCTCTCGTTCGGCGAGGGCTGGCACAACAACCACCATGCCCATCCCGCCAGCGCCCGGCATGGTCTGCGCTGGTTCGAATTCGACCTCACCTGGCAGCACATCCGGTTGCTGAAACGCTTCGGCCTCGCCAGCCGGGTTCGCACCGCCCGCTACGTGGGCGGCGCCTCCTGAATCCAATCCCGATCGGCCACGTCGTAACGTGGTCGATCGCACCGAAACCGTCGTCCGTCCCGGTCCCATGCCCAAGCGTGTTCAAGTCGTCCTGAACGAGGACGTCCTCAGTCTCGGAAAGGACGGGGATCTGGTGGAAGTCGCTCCCGGTTACGCACGGAACTTCCTGTTGCCTTTCGGCAAGGCCGTTCCTCTCACCCCCGCGGTGATGAAGCAGGTGGAGCATCGACGTGCCAAGGAAGCAGAGCGCCAGGCCGCCCTCAAGCAGCAGGCTCTCGACTTCCGAACCGCCCTTGACACCATCGGCCGCTTCACGGTCAAGAAGCAGACCGGTGAAGACAACGTCCTGTTCGGAACCGTGACCAACGGTGACGTGGCCGAAGCCATCGAAGACGCCACCAAGAAGGAGATCGACCGCCGCGACATCGTGGTTCCGGAGATTCATCGCACGGGCAAGTACACCGTGACCGTGAAGCTGCACACCGAGGTCACAGCTGAGATCAATCTCGAGGTGGTCAGCTATTGACCCCTGGCCAAACGGCGCAGCCGGGCCAGAGTGTGAAACCTGATTGCGTCGACCGGCCGCCATGGTGAGTGTTCCCCTTGGTGATCAAGGCGAGTCAGCCGAAGGGGGACGCCGCGGCTTCGCCCGTGGGCGTCGTGATCAAGAGCCCAGCTTCGAGGCCCTGCCCGATTCCGTTCCGCCCCAGAACCTCGAGGCGGAGGAAGCGGTTCTGGGAGGCATCCTGCTGGACCCTGACGCCATCGGTCGTGTCGCCGATGTTCTGCAACCGGAGGCGTTCTATCTGAATGCCCACCGCGAAATCTTTCGAACCGCCCTGATGCTGCACGGTCAGGGCAAACCCACAGACCTGACGGCGATGACCGCCTGGCTGGCGGACACCGGTTCCCTGGAGAAGGTGGGTGGCAACGGCCGTCTGATCGAACTGGTGGAGCGGGTGAGCTCGACGGCCTCGATCGAGCAGGTGGCGCGACTGGTGATGGACAAATTTCTCCGCCGTCAGCTGATCCGCTCCGGCAACGAGGTCATCAAGCTGGGCTTCGATCAGAGCCTGCCCATGGATCAGGTGCTGGATCAGGCGGAGCAGACGATCTTTGCCATCAGCCAGGAAAAGCCCTCGAAGGGACTCACTCCCACCGCCGAGATCCTCACCCAGACCTTTGAAGAGATTGAAAGTCGCTCTCTGGGCACCTCGGTAGCCGGGATCCCGGTGAACTTCTACGACCTGGATGCCATGACCCAGGGTCTCCAGAGGAGTGATCTGATCATCGTGGCCGGTCGTCCAGCCATGGGTAAAACCTCGATCGTGCTCAACCTGGCCAAGAACGTGGCCCAGCTGCACGACCTGCCGGTGTGCGTGTTCTCCCTGGAGATGAGCAAGGAACAGCTCACCTACCGCCTGCTGTCGATGGAGGTGGGCATTGAAGCGGGAAGGCTGCGCACTGGCCGGTTGCAGCAGGAGGAGTGGCCCCTGCTGGGCCAGGGGATCAACACCCTGGGCCAGCTGCCGATCTTCATCGACGACAAACCCAATTCCGGTGTGCTGGAGATGCGATCGCTGTGCCGCCGGCTGATGGCGGAACAGGGCAAGGAGCTGGGGCTGGTGGTGATCGACTACCTGCAGCTGATGGAAGGTTCCAGCCCGGACAACCGCGTGCAGGAAATTTCCCGGATCACCAGGGCCCTGAAAGGCATGGCCCGGGAACTGAACGTGCCGGTGATCGCCCTCTCCCAGCTGAGCCGTGGCGTGGAATCGCGCACCAACAAACGGCCGATGCTGAGCGACCTGCGGGAATCAGGCTCAATCGAACAGGATGCCGATCTGGTGCTGATGATCTACCGCGACGAGTACTACAACCCGGAAACTCCGGATCGAGGCATCACCGAAGTGATCGTGACCAAGCACCGCAACGGACCGGTGGGCACGGTGAAGCTGCTGTTCGAGCCCCAGTTCACCCGCTTCCGCAACCTGGCGGCGTGAGAATCCGGTTACTTTCCGGTTGTTGAGTTCTCCGGAAGGGAAGCCACCAGCTGAGAATTGCGGAGCGTTCTGGTGGGCCCCTAACGGTGAAGGTTTTGGACGCCCGCTTTCAGAGCTGCGCCGATCTCCAAAGCCTGTCCCAGCCTGTCTCTCCAAACCTGAGCGCACTCCAACTCAGCGAAGGCCCTCTGGTGGGACGTCTGCGGATCATCAGTTGCGGTTTCTTCCGTCTCAACCAGTTGGAGATCAACCAGACGCTGTTCCTCAGCGGCACCCGACGCCCGAGGCCCTGCACGATCGCCATTCCGCTGAGTGACCCACCAGCGACTGATCCCATCCGGGCCCAGGGGGTCTGCATGCCCTGGCCCGGAATGATGGGTTACAACGACCAGCTGAACGATTTCGATCTGCGTTTGCCGGCAGGCACCACCCTGGCCACGGTGACCATCTCCAGAGATCACCTGCTGGAGCGACACAGCCAGCACAGGGCAGGACAGCTGACCTTGGATCGCTGGAAAGACACCAATCAGCTGGAACTGCGTGAACCTCTGCGCTCGGAACTGCGAGCCCGGTTGAGACACCTGATTGAGCAACACGATCAGGCCACCGATCCGAGAGAGGTGGACGAGCTGATCGGATGCCTGCTACGCGCTTTCGAGGATGTCGAGGTGGATTCCATGACGTTCGGTCAAAGAGAAGCTCGCCATGAAGCGGCCATCGAGCTGCTGCACTGGTTTTCGTGTCATTCCGACCAGAACCTCACCATGGATGAGCTGAGTGCGGTCCTGTATCAGTCGCGCACCTCCCTGTTCAAGGGCTGTCAGGAGCATTTCGGTCAAACCCCGCAGAAGCTTCAGCGATCGATCCGCCTCGATCTGGTGCGGCAGCTGCTGCTGGATCCCAACCGCTGTGATGGCATCCACCTGCAAGGAGTTGGAGCGATCGCGGCTCATCTGGGCTTCACCAGTCGCAGCCACTTCGCTCGCCGCTACAGAAAGCAGTACAGGGAGCTGCCTCAGGAGACGCTGCAGCGAAGCAAGACCCCCGGCGGATCAGATCCGCTTCCGTAGCTGCGGATAATGAATCCATGAGCTTCACCACGACCCCGAGCGAAGTCTTCGACGTGATCGTCGTGGGAGGTGGTCACGCCGGCTGTGAGGCCGCGATCACCGCTGCACGGCTGGGGCTGAACACGGCCCTGTTCACCCTCAATCTCGACCGAATCGCCTGGCAACCGTGCAATCCCGCCGTGGGCGGACCGGCCAAGAGCCAACTGGTCCACGAAGTCGATGCCCTCGGTGGCGTGATCGGTCGCCTGGCCGATGCCACAGCGATCCAGAAACGCATCCTCAACGCCAGCCGCGGACCCGCTGTCTGGGCCCTGCGCGCCCAGACCGACAAACGCCTCTACTCCCGCCAGATGCTGCAGCTGCTGCAGCACACCCCCAACCTCGCCCTGCGCGAAGCGATGGTGACCGGCCTGGAAACCACCGGCGAAGCAGATCAGCAACGCATCAGCGGCATCCGGACTTATTTCGGCAGCGTCTACGGGGCTGAGGCGGTGATCCTCACCGCCGGCACCTTCCTGGGGGGCCGCATCTGGGTGGGGCATCAATCGATGGCCGCCGGCCGCGCCGGCGAACAGGCCGCCGAAGGGCTCACCGAAGCACTGCAGCAACTCGGCTTCCAGACCGACCGGCTCAAAACCGGCACCCCAGCCCGGGTGGACCGGCGCAGCATCGCCCTCGATCAGCTGGAGGAGCAGCCCAGCGATGCGGCCGATCGCTTCTTCTCCTTTGACCCGGCCGCCTGGGTGAGCGGTGAGCAGATGAGCTGCCACATCACCCGCACCACCGCCGAAACCCACCAGCTGATCCGCGACAACCTGCACCTCACCGCCATCTACGGCGGTGTGATCGACAGCAAAGGCCCGCGCTACTGCCCCTCCATCGAAGACAAGATCGTTCGCTTTGCCGACAAGGACAGCCACCAGATCTTCCTCGAGCCGGAAGGGCGCGACACCCCGGAGATCTATGTGCAAGGTTTCTCCACCGGCCTGCCGGAACCGATCCAGCTGCAACTGCTGCGCAGCTTGCCGGGCCTGGAACAAGCCGTGATGCTGCGGCCGGCCTATTCGGTGGATTACGACTACCTGCCCGCCACCCAGCTCAAGCCATCGCTGGAAACCAAGCGGGTGCGTGGCCTGTTCAGCGCCGGCCAGCTCAATGGCACCACGGGCTACGAGGAAGCAGCAGCCCAGGGCCTGGTGGCCGGCGTCAACGCCGCCCGGCAGATCGGCGGCCAGGAGCCGGTGCACTTCCCCCGCGAGGGCAGCTACATCGGCACGATGATCGACGACCTGGTGAGCAAGGACCTTCGCGAGCCCTACAGAGTGCTCACCAGCCGCAGCGAATACCGGCTGATCCTGCGGGGCGACAACGCCGACCGGCGCCTCACTCCTCTCGGCCGCGAACTCGGCCTGATCGACGACCGGCGCTGGCGGATCTTCGAAGACAAACTTCAGGCGATGGAGGCCGAGAAGCGTCGGCTGGAAACGGTGCGGCTGAAAGCGAGCGATCCCTCTGCAGCGGCGGTTGAGCAGCAGACCGGTGCGGCAATCAAGGGCTCGATCACCCTGGCGGACCTGCTGCGCCGACCTGGCATGCACGCCGCCGATCTGGTGGAGCACGGCCTCGCCGATGCCGACCTGCCTCTGCCGGTGCGGGAAGGCGCCGAAATCGACATCAAGTACAGCGGCTATCTGCAACGGCAGCAGCAGCAGATCGATCAGGTCAAACGCCAGAGCCAGCGCAAGCTGCCCTCCGATGTGGAGTACGCCGGCATCGGCACCCTGTCGCGCGAGGCTCGCGAAAAACTGAGTGAGATCCGTCCCGCCACCCTGGGGCAGGCCAGCCGCATTCCCGGTGTCAGCCAGGCGGACATCACAGCTCTGCTGATGTGGATGGAGCTGCGTCAACGGCAGCAGAAGGACCTCGCCGCTGCCGGTCAGGCTCGATAGCGTTGGGACCATCGGCCATCAGCCTTGGCATCACGCCTTCCCACGTCGCGTGCTTACTGGAACCTGCGCGCCGAGCAGGTGATGGACAGGGTGTTCGCCGACCCGGCACTTCGGAGGGATGCAAACCATCTGGTGCCGGTTGATGTTGCTGTACACGAACCACAGCCGCTGCCCCCTGCGGACAACCCGCCACGCGGGGCTGACAGCTGGCAGATTCCACTGCTGACCGCCGTCACGGCAGCATCAGTTGTCTGCATGGCCTGGCTGACCGGCAACTGGCAGACCACCAGTGCACGCCTCGAGCAGGAACGCCAGCTGCTGCTCATCGAGCGATTGCGTCCGCAACCACCCATCAGCACTGCAGAGCCGAAACCGGAACCTCCAGCCGTGACAACGCCGGCACCCAAGCTCTCACCAGCACCCACAGTCGCGCTGGAACCGCTGACTCTGCCTCTCCGGACACCCCAACCCCAACCCCCCGTCACCGCGCCAGTGGTTCAGGACGAGCTGCCTCAGCTCACCGGTGTGGTGCAGGGACCCGGCAACAGCAGCTCGGCGATTTTTCAGCTGGGCAGCAACTCCCTCTCCAGCGGGATTGGAACCGCCATCGGGTCGAGCGGCTGGGTGCTGGAGTCCGTCAGCGAAAGCGGGGCCGTGATCAGCCGCGACGGCCAGCGCCGCAGCCTGGCGGTGGGAGGGATCCACTGACATCTGCTGGCTCACTTCTGCCCTCTCCGCAGCATCTCTGGCAGGCCCCCACCGCGGCCGTGCTGACCGGGGAGGGCCCGCGTCAGCTGCCGGGCCCGTGGCGCTTGATGCTGCTGGGTGACGGCAGCCCGACCCGTCATCTCAGGCTGCTCACCGGACAGCCTGTCGCCGTTGATCTGATCGGCATGACGCCGGAGCCGCTCGATCATCCTGATGCACCCCCAGAAGTGAAAGAGCTGACCCCCCCGCTGCTGCGGCGTCAGGTCTGGCTTCATTGCGACGGTCTCCCTCTGGCCTGGGCAGAGAGCTGGTGGAACCAGACGGAAGCGGATCTGCACCTGCGCGATCGCAACCAGCCCATCTGGCGGAGTCTCACGGAAGGCCGTTCCGAACTGTTCCGAGAAGTGGATGGCCTCGCCCTGGTCAATGCCGACTGGCTTGAGCTGACCTTCGGACTGCGCGGACCGTTCTGGAGTCGCCACTACCGCTTCTTCCGCGGAGGCAAGGCCCTGACTGTGATCCGGGAAGTGTTTAGCCCACAGCTGGAAACCTGGCTGGGCCCAACATTGCGCCAGGAGCTTCAAAGGAATTCATGAACAAATGCCCGAATTTGTTGGGATTTGCTCTTGACAACTTGCCAATACATGTGCTCCGAGGAACATGTGAGCACACAGGTTCTCCGTGTCATGGCTGTTACACCTCTCTGGCTCAGCCTCACCGACCTCGGTCGGATCTACGGCATTTCGGCCATTCACTGCGGGCGCAGCCTGGAACAGCAGGGCTGGCGTGATCGCCGCGGCCGTCCGACCCCTGCCGCCCTGGAAGCCGGTGCCGCAATGAATGCCGGTCCTCACGGCCAGGGACGCTCCGTGCTCTGGAACCGGACGGTCTGCGGGACGCATCTGGAATCCCAGGGCTACGAACCCATGAGCCGCAGTCTGCTTGTGGATCAGTGGACCCGACTGCTGGAAGCTCTTGAGCTGGGATCCCCGTCCATCAACGCCACGGCCGATCAGATGGCCGAGGACATGCCCCGGGAGCTGGTCGAGGAAGTCAACGACCAGCTCGCTGCCAGGGGCTGCACCTACCGGGTGTCAGGGCGTGCGCGTCAGGAAAGACGCAGTGCTTCAGCCTGCTGAGCAGCTGCTTTCAGCAGATCACGCAGCTTGTCCTCATCGGTATGACTGAGGTTGGTTTTCACCAGGCGGGCGTTGGGGGCATGGCTGCGCAGGCGCTCGATCACGCGATCAGGCGTGCCGTCCCGCACCAGCAGAGCCAGAGCAGCGCTGCCCTTGGGCAGGGTTTCGGCCAGCTCCCGCAGGAACTGATCATTGATGCCGATGTCGGTGAGTGCTCCTGAGGCAGCACCAGCACCGGCGCCGACAGCCGCACCCAGCAGTGGGCTGAGGAACAGCAGTCCGACGAGCATGCCCCAGAAGCTGCCACTGACAGCGCCGGCCGCCGCCATGTTGATGGCCTGGCGCAGATGGACGTGACCGTCCTCGCCATGCTCCAGCACCACAGCATCTTCAAGGGAGATCAGATGCTCCTGCTGAATGCTGGCCAACTCGAGACGCACCTGCTCAGCTTCCTCGGCTTTCGGAAAGCCAACCACGATCAGGTCACTCATTTGGGAGCCATAACTCTGGTTGAAACGTATCCAGAGGACCCGTTGCTGTCAGTCTCGGCGACGACTTGAGCGTGGCAGCACGCGACGTGGAGAACGCATCGGTTGCCGGACAGGCTGCTCATCGAGCTGCCCATCAAGCCCGGCGGTTCTCTGCCAGCGCTGCACACGGAAACTGTCATCCTCCGGCCAGCTGTCGTCGGCAGCCGGTGGCCGGCGGCGGGACACCGCCTGGAGCGGCCGCTTGCCGCCTCGACTGGATGCCTCCGGTGACGTCTGTTCCTGCCATGGCTCACGCCAGTCGTCATCGTCGTCCAACAGCCAATCGACCTTCTCGCCGACCCAGCGCCCCATCGAATCCAGATCCAGAGACGTCCGACGCTGACCGGGACGCCGACCTGACACCCCATCCACCAGCTGGCGACCGGTTTCCAGCCAGGTGTCCAACCGGCGTTCCATGCGTTGCTCCATGCTTCGACGTTACCGACGCCGGCGCCGAAGCCAGCGTTCCCGTCGCAGGCCGATCAACGCGATCGTCATCCCGCCGAGCTGCAGGGTCATCAGAAAGGTCTCCATCTCAGTCGGCAGGCTCGAACCGCAGCAGGCAACTGGCATCCCATCGCCCCCCATGCAACCGATCGCAACAGCGGCGGCAGGCTGCATTGCGCAGTCGCCGCCTGTAGGGAGAGCGCTGCCCACAGATCGGACAGACCGCCCACCAACGCGGTGCACGAGCCGGAACGGGATAGCAATGACGCACCTGCACCTGGAAGCTGTCCTGAGAGGCATTGATGGCCGCCATCCGCTCCCGGAATCGCGGCCCATGGCTTTCACGCACCTTCTGCACCAGATCCACCCAGGCGTGGATCATCTCGTGACAGAGCGTGCTTTCCGTGGCAGCCCGGGGCAGTGGCTCCAGCACCGGTCGGGACAGAACGATTTCACAGCCGCGATCCCCTGCGACGCCTGGGCCGCGCCGGTAGCAGCCAGCCGTGCGGCTCATGCGGCCATCGCTCCAGCGCAGGGCCACCAGAGGGAGATCGGCGCTCCTACTCACCAGGGAACCTTCGAAATGTTCACGGTTGAGCCGGTGGAACAGCGGCAACAACGGCAGCAACGGCAACGGAGAACAGGCTGCGGTTGAGCGTCATCCTGCCTTGGTCAGTCAGACTCGTCGCTGCTTTGAAGGCAGGCGATGGAACTGGGTCTTGTACGCGAGGTGGGGATCAAGGCCCTGCTGGCCGGTGGTGGGGCTCTGCTCCTGTTCTGGACATACACCGCGGTTCGCCTGGTGCTCAGCGCCCGCGGCATCAATCCACTGATCAAGCAGTTCTTCACCCAGGTGGCTGCCGGTCGTATCGATGCGGCCTACCTGCTCACCACCAAGGGCTACCGGCAGCATGTGAACCGTCAGCAGTTCATGCGCTTCCTCGCCGGCCTCAAACTCAACCGCTATCGCAATCTCAAGTCCGGGCGGCCCCGGATGCAGGAGAGCGACGTGATCCTCACCGTGAAACTGAAGGCAGACAACGACGACGAGCTGCCTCTTGACTTCACCTTCACCAAGGTGGAGGACAACTGGCGCATCGCGCGCATCAACAGGGTCAATGCCTGAGGGGCAGGCCAGGGCAGCGGAACTGCGGGCTCTGCTCAACCGGGCAGCCCATGCCTACTACGTGCTGGATGCCCCCCTGCTGGAGGACGCGGTCTATGACCGCCTCTACCGGGAACTGGTTGATCTCGAGCAGGCCGACCCACGCCTGGTCAGCGCCGACAGCCCCAGCCAACGCGTCGGCGGTTCTCCGGCGGAGGGATTCGTCAGCGTTGCCCACCGCATCCCTCTGCTCAGCCTCGACAATGCCTTCAATCAGGACGAACTGACCGCCTGGCATGAACGGTTGCTGAAGGTGCTGGATCGTCCAGCTGACACGCAACTGCCACTGGTGGGTGAACTGAAGATCGATGGCAACGCCCTTGCCCTCAGCTACCGCCATGGGGTGCTGGAACGGGCAGCCACCCGAGGCGACGGTGCCAGCGGTGAAGAGATCACCGCCAATGTGCGGACGATTGGTTCGATCCCCTTGCGGCTTCAGGTCGAAGACCCGCCCGAATGGGTGGAAGTGCGTGGTGAAGCCTTCATCCCCGACGACACCTTCGCTGCGATCAACACCGAGCGAGAGGGGCGGGGGGAGACCCTGTTCGCCAATCCGCGCAACGCCTGCGCGGGCACCCTGCGGCAACTGGACCCCAAGGTGGTGGCGGCGCGCCGCCTCGATTTCTTCGCTTACACCCTGCATCGGCCACCTGAAGCGGAGGGCACGTCCCAATGGGAAGCGCTGCAGTGGCTGATCGAGGCCGGCTTCCGCGTCAATCCCAACCGCGAGCTGTGCCCGGATCTGGCGGCCATCCGTGGCTTCTGCGATCGCTGGGAACAGCAACGGAAGGCACTGCCATACGCCACCGATGGCGTGGTGGTGAAGCTGAATGATCTGCGTCTCCAGGATGAAGCCGGGTTCACGCAGAAGGCGCCCCGCTGGGCCATCGCCTTGAAGTTCCCGGCTGAAGAAGCCCCCAGCCGGCTGCTTCGCGTGGTGGTTCAGGTGGGACGGACCGGAGCCGTCACCCCCGTGGCCGAGTTCGAACCGGTGGCTCTGGCCGGCACCAGCGTCAGCCGGGCGACGCTGCACAATGCCGACCGCATCACAGAACTGGCCCTGCATGAAGGCGACACCGTGGTGGTGCGCAAGGCCGGCGAGATCATCCCGGAGGTGGTGCGGGTTCTGGCGGAGCTGCGGCCTGCTGATGCCAAACCCGTCAGCCTCCCCACAGTCTGTCCGGAATGTGGTTCCACCCTGGTGAGGGAGGAGCAGGAGGCGGCCACCCGCTGCATCAACAGCAGCTGCCCGGCGATCCTGCGCGGGGCCCTGCGCCATTGGGTCAGCAAGGGTGCCCTGGATGTGGATGGTCTTGGGGGCAAGCTGATCGAGCAGCTGGTGGAACGCGGGCTGGTGCGTTCCATCGCCGATCTCTACCGGTTGGATGCCGCCCTGCTGGCAAGTCTGGAGCGGATGGGGGAGAAGTCCGCCGCCAACTTGGTGCGTGCGTTGGAGGCATCCACCGGGAAACCCTGGCCACGACAGCTCTATGGGCTTGGCATCCGCCACATCGGTGAGGTGAATGCCAAGGCCCTGGCCGCCGCCTTCCCAAACGTGGATGACCTGGCGGAAGCAGCCCGTCAACAGCCGGACAGCATCGCGGCCCTGCATGGCATCGGACCGGAGATCAGCCGCAGCCTCAGCCAGTGGTTTGCCAACCCGGCCAACCATCAGCTGCTGGAGGAGCTCAGGGGTGTGGGACTGAACCTGAAGGCGGAACCGGACGACCGGTCAAGCTCCGGCTCAGATGCTGATCAAGCCCTCGCCGGAAGGATCCTGGTGCTCACAGGAACCCTGCCGACCCTCAGCCGAAGTGACGCCAAAGCCTTGATCGAGGCCGCCGGCGGCAAGGTGACCGGCAGCGTCAGCAAGAAGACCGACTATCTGGTGGCAGGTGAAGAAGCTGGCAGCAAACTCGCCAAAGCCGAAAGTCTTGGCGTGAAGGTGATCGATGAAAATGAGCTGAAAGGTCTGCTGAACGCATGACGAACCAGCCCCTTCACCGCTGGATCAAGACCGACTGCGGCCGAGCCAAGCTGGCCGAGTTGGAGCAACGGCGAGGACCAATGGCACGGTTGCGTCTGACCTGGTTTGTGGCCCTTGCCGCCATCCGCGACTGGCCCCTGCCCGACCCGGATCAGAGCGACGACTCCACGTCATGAAGTGCGCGCCGCGCAGTCCTGCTGACAAGCACCACCACCCCAACCGTCGCCAGCACACCGGCCACCCGCAGTGCCCAGGTCAGGGGATCTGCCTCCCCGGCCAGCACCTCCCGGAAGCGAGCCACATCGCCCGCCAGAGCTCCGAGGCCGCAGAACAGCACCGTGCCGGGGATGATGCCGATCAAACCAATGCTGTAGTCCCGGAGTGACACCTCGCTGAGGCCGTAGGCCAGGTTGAGCAGGGAGAACGGAAACGCCGGCGACAGCCGGGTGAGCAGCACCAGTTTCAAGCCCTCCCGACTCACGGCCTGTTCCACCGCCTGCAGCTTCGGCACCTGCTGCAACCGCCTTCTCGCCCACTCCCGCAGCCAGCTGCGACCCAGCAGAAACACAACTTCCGCTCCAAGGCAGGCTCCCAGGAACACGAGTCCACTGCCGATCCAGGTGCCGTAGAGCGCCCCCGCCACCATCGATGCCCACACGCCAGGCAGCAGCAGCGTGACCCAGAGCGCATAGAGGGGAATGAACGCCACCGCCCCCAGCGGTGAGCGCAGAACCTCCAACAGATCAGGGAGCCATTGCTGAAGCGTTGACATCAGACAGACCGTCGCACCGACGGTGCGGAGCATTGCACTCAACTGGACGCCGAGGTGTAAAACCGCAGGGCATACAGCCAGAACGCGCGGGCAGCAGCGAAAAACAGGACAGCCAGCGCAAGACCCGCCAGCAACATCGGAGCGGCGGCTTCACCCAGCAGCACCTGGGCGGGAACTGTGGTGAGAAAGGCCACCGGCAGCACCAGGGTGAACAGCAGGCGCAAGGCCGGTGGATAGGCAGTGAGTGGATAACGCCCCGAAGCCAGCAGAGCTCGCAACACCTCGGTGGCATTCCAGGTTTTGACGAACCAGATGCTGGTGGCGGCGATCAGAAACCAGAGCGAATAAAGGATCAAGCCACCGGCCAGCAGCATCACCACCACGGTGAAAAAGGAGGGCAGCGTGAGCACCACACCGGCCTGATGGCTGCCCCAGGCCAGGAGCCCCAGCCCCAGGCCAATTTCCGGCAGGCCCGCCGGCGACAGCGTGCGCAGCGACAGCCAGAACTGGCTGTCGATCGGTTTGAGCAGCACGAAATCGAGGGTGCCCTCGCGC
>ERZ802819.155-NODE-155-length-44818-cov-14.0753_pt1 | contig 44818 bp, 40 predicted proteins | sample MGYA00345647_ERZ802819 | MGnify/ENA primary metagenome ERZ802819 (study PRJEB30503, sample SAMEA104212355) | marine metagenome | biome: Westerlies Biome; feature: [SRF] surface water layer (ENVO:00010504) within the epipelagic zone...; material: water...
GAGTGGTTCTATTTTCATCAGAAAGAGAACTATATTCATCGTGTTTAAATAATTGCAAGTAGGCAAGTCTTGCTCCTAGCAAAGAAAATAGTCCGGCTTGTCCAATAGTTAATAGAGCTATACGTCTAGATATTAATTTTTCAGTTTGAGCTTTATCGACAGTTCGGAAAATATTTTTACTTTTCATTATAATTCTCAAAAGAAATAAATATACTTGATATTGGATAAAAGATAACAAGCATTAATGCATACTTAATTAAATAAATAAATAATGATAAGTTTACACTAAAAAATAAATTAACAGCTAGATATTCACACAAGAAAAATATAAATAAACCAAATGTATAAATATAAAATTTTCCTCTAATATTTTCATTATCAATTAATGAGTACGAAACTTCTTTTAATAAAAAGAAAAATAAAAAAATTGTTCCAGAATATCCAAGAGGGTATCCAATTAAAAGATCGCTATAAAAACCCCAAAAAAATAATACTAAAGGATAGTATGTTGATAATAAAGATTTGTTACGACAAAAAATCAATATACTTATAATAAGTATGTAATCTAAAAAATTACTAATTTTTAGAAACGCCCCTGTTGAAGCTATAAACAATATTAAAATGTGAAATAAAATTTCACGATTATACTTACTTATTATGATCTCATTAATCATACATGTTACTCTAAGCGGTTCTCTATCTGATAATTAATTATTCTAACTCTCGATAAGGTTTTGGGATTTACAATTAAATCAACTTCAATATGTTGATTTTTTTTGTCTAAAATAGCAACCGAGCCAACTACTAAATTAGAGGGAAATATTCCTCCCTTTCCTGAAGTAACAACTAAGTCTCCAACTTTAATATCATTTAAATTTTTAATATAATTGATTTTTGGTCGATTTAAATTTTGGCCAATAAGTATTCCTTGTATTTCGGATGAAGATATTGATACTGGCACCCTACTACTGATATCACTCAGTAAAAGGCCTCTTGATACCTTATTGCCTATCTCAGTAACTCTTCCAACAAGGCCCCGGGAACTTACAATTGTATTATTTTCACTAACGCCACTACTTTTTCCAGCCTTTAAAAGTATTGAAGAAAAATATCTATTTGATGTATCCGCAAAAATTTCTACAGTGATACTTTTGAATTCATTATCTTTTATAAAATTTAAATCATTTTCATAAATTTCTACTTTTTGCCTAAGCACCGATAACTCTTGAAATATATCACTACTTAATGACTGTTCTTCTTTGTAGTCTTTAAGTTCATCATAAAGATTATTTATTTCACCAATAGAATATAGCCCCTCCTCTATTAAAATTGCAGGCGAAGCAATGGTAGACGCTATAATTAAAATTAAATCTCTAATAGTTGCCCTAGTGTCTGAAAAAGTTTTTCTTGTAGTATCAAAATATATTAAAGAAAGTGAAAGAATTATCAAAACTACAGTTATTATTGTAGTTCTTAAAAAATTATCTTTAATAAATCGAAATGAGTTGTTTTCTAGGGATCTCACTTACTTTAATAAGCAGAAGACAAGATTGGTTCAAACGAACGTTCACTCTCTAGAGCTTTTCCACTTCCCAATGCAACACAATTAAGTGCTTCTTCAGCAATGGTCACAGGTAAACCAGTGGCATCTCTTATAGCTTCATCCATTTTTTCAAGAAGAGCTCCTCCTCCAGTCAAAACAATACCCATGTCTACTAAATCTGCAGATAATTCAGGCGGTGTTTCTTCTAAGGCAGCCTTAACAGAGTCAACTATATGCTGAATAGGTTCAGATAATGCTTCAGCTACTTGAGTTTGATTAAGTTCAATTTCTTTTGGTACTCCTGATGCAAGATCTCTGCCTTTTATATCAATTGTTTTGCCGTCACCAGTTTTAGGTCCTATTGCAATACCAACTTCTTTCTTGATCATTTCAGCGGAAGACTCGCCTATCAGTAGATTATATCTTTTACGCATAAATTGGATAATTGCAGTATCCATTGTATCACCACCAATCCTAACAGATCGTGAATAGACAATACCACCCAGCGATATAACAGCTATTTCAGTTGTACCGCCGCCAATATCAACAACCATAGAGCCCTGAGGCTCATTAACTGGTAAGCCAGCACCAATAGCAGCGGCCATGGGTTCTTCAATTAGTGAAACCTTTCTTGCTCCTGCCGCTAACGCAGAGTCATGAATAGCTCTTCTCTCAACAGGTGTAGATCCAGTTGGTACACAAATGATAACTCTTGGATTAGCAAAAGTTCGCCTGTTATGAACTTTTCTAATGAAATACTTAATCATCTCTTCAGTAATAACAAAATCAGCAATTACGCCATCTTTCATTGGTCTAATAGCTTGTATATGTCCTGGAGTTTTACCAAGCATTTGTTTTGCTTCCATACCAACAGCAATTACTTTACTTTTACCCATGTTATGAAGCACAGCTACAACAGAAGGTTCATTAAGTACCACTCCTCGATTTTTGACGTATACAAGAGTATTCGCAGTACCTAAATCAATGGCCATATCTGACGACCACATTCCCATTAAATTATTAAACATTACTGTCCTTTCACAATTGAATTACTTCTAAGATATATTGCTCATCTTAGAAGGAGAAGTTTTTTCTCTTTTTACTATTAATTTATTCAAAGCATTAATATAAGCTTTTGCAGAAGCTACTAAAGTGTCAGTATCAGCTCCTTGGCCAACAACGGTTTTACCATTTTCAGATAACCTAACAGAAACCTCAGCTTGAGCATCAGTACCTTCAGTCACTGCATGCACTTGGTAAAGTTGAAGCTTTCCTTTATGGGGCACTAATGTCATTAATGCGTTAAAGATTGCATCAACAGGACCGTCGCCAGTCGATTTAGTATTCTGCTCATTATTATCAATTAGCAAAGTTACCTCTGCAGTTTGAGGACCTTTAGTTCCAGCAATAACACTGAGGTCTTTAAGGCTTATAAAATCATTAACCCTAATAACCTGATCATCAACAATAGCAATTATATCTTCATCATATACGTTCTTTTTCTTGTCCGCTAAAGCTTTGAAGTTATTAAAAGATTCCTCTATTGCATTGTCACCAATATCATATCCTAATTCAACAAGCTTTTGTTTAAATGCATGTCTGCCAGAATGTTTTCCCATTACTAAATTTGACTCTGAAACGCCAACACTCTCAGGTGTCATAATCTCATATGTTTTAGAATTTTTTAGCATGCCGTCTTGATGTATACCAGCTTCATGCGCAAATGCATTTTTTCCAACAATTGCTTTATTATATTGAACTGGAAAGCCAGTTACTGCAGATACTAGCTTTGATGTTTTATTCAAAAGTTCAGTTTTAATATTAGTAGTATAAGGCATTAAATCATTACGTGTTCTAATAGCCATGACTACTTCCTCTAATGCAGCATTACCTGCTCTTTCACCTAATCCATTAATTGTACATTCAATTTGTCTTGCTCCCGCTGCAACCCCAGCCAATGAATTTGCAACAGCTACACCTAAATCATTATGACAATGCGTTGAAATAACGGCTTTATCAATATTAGGTACTGTATTCATTAAGTGAGTTATGATTTCAGTAAATTCGTCTGGAACAGAATAACCAACGGTGTCTGGTATATTTATTGTTGAAGCACCATTTTTAATTGCAGCTTCAACTGTACGACACATAAAATCTCTGTCTGTTCTTGTTCCATCTTCACACGACCATTCAACATCGTCACAAAGATTTCTTGCATACGAAACGCTATCAATAACCTTTTCATAAACCTGTTCAGAAGTTAATTCTAATTTATGAGTCATATGTAATTCACTAGTTGATATAAAAGTATGAATTCGTGGCTGAGCCGCGTACTTCAAAGCACTGTTAGCCGCATCAATATCAAACTTTGATGCCCTACTTAATCCACATACCTTGGACTCTTTAATGACTTTTGAAACTTCAGTTACAGCTTCAAGATCACCTTTTGATGCAGCTGGAAATCCTGCTTCAATAATATCAACACCAAGGGCCTCTAAAGCTTTTGCAATTTTTAATTTCTCTTCGATATTCATTGAAGCACCAGGAGATTGTTCTCCATCACGTAATGTTGTATCGAAGATTCTTATTTGATTTTTGTTTGTCATCCTAAATTCCTATTTATAATATTTAATTAAATTGTGTTTAAATTAAGTATCCCCTGAAGTAGAAAGTTAATTCACCCAGGGGCTGCTAAGCAGCTCAAATAAAGATAGAGGTAAAAGAGCATTAGGCACACTAGTTGCCTCTAAGAATTTTGAATTAGTTATCAAAATACATTTCTTGCTCATATTCAGTGTTTTTAAAGTTTTTTTAATAATTTACAATAATTTACTAATGATATTTACTGCCTGAAAGCATTAAACGCGCCAAATATAAGAAAAAAAGTCTAAAAAATTTAGTTCTTTTCTTTATCTACCAGCTTATTTTTGGCAATCCATGGCATCATTGATCTTAGTTTTTGACCAACTTCTTCTATCTGATGACCATCTATTTTAGCCCGCATTGCATGAAAATTTTTTGCGCCATTCTTATATTCCTCAATCCATTCTCTAGTGAAGTCTCCAGACTGAATCTTATCTAAGACACCTTTCATTTTCGCTTTTGTATTGCCATCGACTACTATTGGTCCAGATACATACTCACCATACTCTGCCGTGTTTGAAATAGAGTAGTTCATATTTGCAATACCACCTTCATAAATTAAATCGACAATCAATTTAACTTCGTGCAAACATTCAAAGTAAGCCATCTCAGGTGGATAGCCTGCTTCTGTTAAAGTTTCAAAACCATTTCTAATTAGCTCAACAACACCTCCACATAGTACCGCCTGCTCACCAAATAAATCCGTTTCACATTCATCTTTAAATGTGGTCTCAATTGTACCTGCTTTTCCTCCACCAATTGCTGAGGCATATGAAAGAGCAATTGAAAGCGCATCACCTGATTTATCACTATCAATAGCAACTAAACATGGAACTCCTCCACCTCTTTTATATTCAGACCTAACTGTATGTCCGGGTCCTTTAGGTGCTATCATAAATACATCAAGATCATTTCGTGCCTCGATTAATTTAAAATGTATGTTTAATCCATGAGCAAATGCTAAAGCACCACCATTTTTTAAGTTGGGCTCAATGTGATCTTTATACACATCTGCTTGTAATTCATCAGGAACAAGCATCATTATTACATCAGCCCAAGAGGCAGCCTCAGAAAGTGCCATTACATTAAAGCCTTCTGCTTTAGCTTTACCTGCACTTCCAGAACCTTCTCTAAGAGCAATTACTACATCATTTGCTCCAGAATCTTTTAAATTCAATGCATGTGCATGACCCTGACTACCGTATCCAAAAATTGCAATTTTTTTTGCCTTGATTAAATCTAGGTCTGCATCTTTTTCATAATAAACTTTCATAATTTTAATCCTTTTTTTTATAATTTTTCGCTTCCTCGAGCAATTGCAACCACACCTGTTCTTGAGATCTCAGATAACCCTAATGGTGTCATTAAGTCAATAAATGCATCAATTTTTACAGGTGAGCCGTTTAATTCAAATACAAAAGAATCATGAGTTGTATCAATAACTTTTGCTCTAAAGGCATCAGATAATCTCAAGGATTCAACTCTTTTTTCACCTGTTGCAACCACTTTTACAAGTGCCATTTCTCTCTCAATTCCTTGTTTATCAAGAGTAATATTAATAGCCTTCTTAACTGGTACAAGTTTTTGTAACTGAGATATCATTTTGTTTATAGTTGTTTCATTTCCCAGGGTTACAAAGGTAATTCTCGAAATATGAGCTTCTGCATCTACTTCAGCAACTGTTAAGCTTTCAATGTTATATCCTCTGCCTGATATTAAACCTATTACCCTTGCTAAAACTCCAGGTTCATTATCAACTAGAACAGATACAGTATGTTTACTCTCCATTAAACTAATACCTTTCCTTCATCAGATATTTCACTATCTTCATTCTCATCTCCGAGCAACATTTCATTATGGGCCTTTCCAGATGGTATCATTGGATAAACATTTTCATTTTCGTCAACTACACAGTCAAAAATAACTGGTCCGTCATAATCAATCATTTCTTGAATACCTTTATCTAGCTCAGATGGTTTTTGAACCCTTATACCCTTTGCCCCATAAGCCTCAGCTAATTTAACAAAATCAGGTAAAGCATCTGTATAACTATGAGAATATCTTTTATCATGAAGTAGCTCTTGCCATTGTCTAACCATCCCCATGTATTGATTATTGATAATAAATATTTTTACAGGAAGCTTGTGTTGAATAGCTGTCGACATCTCTTGTATGCACATCAAAATAGATGCTTCACCAGCAATATCAATTACTAGCTTGTCAGGATGGGCAACTTGTGCTCCTATCGCCGCAGGCAAACCAAAGCCCATAGTTCCAAGTCCTCCAGAGGTTATCCATCTATTTGGCTTATTGAACTTATAAAATTGTGCAGCCCACATTTGATGCTGTCCAACTTCAGTTGTAACATAAGTATCTTTTTCTTTTGTTAATTCATAAAGCCGTTGAATTGCAAATTGAGGTTTTATAGTTGTTTTAGAGTCGTTAAAGCCAAGTGAGTCTTTTTCTTTCCACTTAGCAATCATACTCCACCAGCTTTTAACTGCAGGTTTATCGGTCTTATAAACGTTAGATTTCCATAGCTTAATAGCATCCTCAAGTACGTGGGCAACATCACCAACAAGCGCTACATCAACATCAATAGTTTTATTAATTGATGATGGGTCAATATCTATATGTATCTTTTTTGAGTTAGGCGAAAATTCATCTACCTTACCAGTTATTCTATCATCAAAACGTGCGCCGACATTGATAAGTAAGTCACAATCATGCATAGCCATATTAGCTTCATAAGTACCATGCATCCCTAACATTCCAATAAATTGATCATCATCACCAGGAAAAGCACCTAGACCTTGTAAAGTCGATGTAATCGGAAAACCAGTCAACCTTACAAATTCACGTAATAGCTGCACTGCTGCATTACCAGAATTAATAACACCCCCACCTGTATAGAATATAGGTTTTTGAGCTTTGACGATTAATTTTAGAGCTTCATTTATATTATCAATACTTGCCTTTAACTTTGGTCGGTAAGATTTGTGCTTTATAGTTTCAGGACCAATGTAAGTACCAGTTTGAAATTGAATATCTTTTGGAATATCTATTAAAACAGGACCAGGTCTTCCAGACGCAGCTACATAAAATGCTTCATGTAATATTCTAGAGAGATCATTAATATCTTTCACTAACCAGTTATGTTTTGTGCATGGTCGAGTTATTCCTACAGCATCACATTCTTGAAATGCATCAGTACCAATTAAATGAGATGGAACTTGTCCACTGATACAGACTAAAGGGATAGAATCCATCATTGCATCAGCTAATCCTGTTACGGCATTTGTTACACCTGGACCAGAAGTAACTAAAAGAACACCAACCTTACCACTTGATCTAGCGTAACCTTCTGCAGCATGGGCTGCGCCCTGTTCATGTCTTACTAAATAGTGGTGAATTGAGTTTTTACCTTTAGCAAGTTCATCATAAATTGGAAGCACTGCTCCACCTGGATAACCAAATAAAGTATCAACTTTATGGTCTTCAAAAGCCTGAAGAACCATTTCTGCCCCTGTTAATTGTGCGCTTACCATAATATTTACCTTTTTTAAAATAACTGGTGGGCATTGTTAGGTAATTTTAAAGATAAAGTCAAATTATTTAAATAAATGAAAAGAAAATTATTTATAAACTTGTCATTAATTTCTTAAATGAATCATTCCAAGTAATATTATTACTATTTATCCAAGTTTGCTGTCTTTTAATGTAATTGCGGGTTTTTTGTTTAGCAAGTGAAATAGCCTCATTTTTAGTTAAAGATCCATCTATATATTCACTTATTTCTCTTACCCCAATAGCCTTCATAATTGTTGAATCAACAGCATAGTTTTGTCTTTTAAGGTTTTCTACCTCATCAATAGCGCCATGTTTTAACATTTGATCAAAACGATCTTCCGCGTTTTTATATAACAGTTCTCTTGCAGGATTAACTAATAGTTTCTGATATGAAATTTCTAGTATTGAAGAACTGGTATGACTTTGCCACTCTTCAATTGATTTGCCAGTTTGTTTTAAAACATTATATGCACGAATTATTCTATTAGAGTCATTTTTATTAATTAAACTCTTTGGATTGTATTTAAGTATTTCATTAAATAAATATGACATTCCATTATTTTTTAATTCTTCTTGGGTCAATTTAATTCGATCAACTTCAATATCAGGAATCACAGCCAAGCCTTCGATTAAAGATTTAAAATACAATCCCGTACCCCCAACAATAACTGGCGTTAAATTTTGTTCAAAAGTTCTATTAATTTCTTTAGAAATTTCTTTTAACCAATCTGCGACTGTGTATTGAACATTTCCTGAAACATGCCCATACATTCGATGTAGAAATAATTTTTCATCATCTATGGAAGGTCTTGACGTTAGAATTCTTAGCTCTTTATAAACCTGTAAGCTATCGGCATTGATTATTACAGATTTAATTTTATTTGCTATTTGCTTTGCTGTTTCTGATTTGCCACTTGAGGTTGGACCAAATATAAGAATTGCTTCTCTATTAGTCATCTAAAAATTATTTAACTGAGAGTTTTGCTCCGATATATTTTTTAGCGTTTTGTCCAGCATAAAATACTAATAACACATTTTCTTTGCCCTGCGCAATGACGTCATCAATTACTGTTAAAAGATCACTAGAGTTTTGAACTTTTTTACCTTGAATTTCTAATATTATATCGTCTACTGCAATTCCCTGTCTAACTAAAAATGAGTCAGGGTCTATATCTGAGATAATTACGCCAGATAAATTATTTCCAAGTTCAAGTCTTGATCTATCATCTTGTGTAATGCCTTTAACTCTAATTCCCAATTCTTTAATTGATATTGTTGAAACATTGCTTTCAATATTGGCCAAGACTTCAGCAGATGGTTGTATGCCAAGTGTTACTGATAATTCGATAAATTTTTCTTCTCTCCAGACTTTAACACTAGCTACTTCGGCTATTTCGGCTTCGGCAACTAATCTCGGTAAGATTTTTTGCGACTCTACCTCTTTGCTATTAAATTCAACAATGATATCGCCTTCTTTAACCCCAGCAATGGCAGCAGGACTTTCCGCTGTAAGACCTTGAACTAAAGCGCCATAAGTTTTATTTAAGCCAACACTTTTAGCAATTTCATCTGTAACTTCTTGTATCCTAACTCCAAGCCAGGCCCTTTTTATTTCACCATTAGTCATTAATTGAGAAATGATATTGTTGGCTAAATTTGATGGTATTGCAAAACCCAAGCCAATAGACCCACCACTTGGAGATATTATGGCAGAGTTTACTCCAATAACATTACCATCTAAATCAAATAATGGACCGCCAGAATTACCCCGATTTATAGAAGCGTCAGTTTGAATATAATTATCATATCTACCAGCTAACATTCTACCTCTTGCTGATACAATACCCGCAGTTACTGTGCCTCCTAAGCCAAATGGATTACCAATTGCCATTACCCAATTTCCAACCTTAGCGGTATCAGAATCTCCAAACTCAACAAAAGAAAGAGGTTTATCAGTACTAACCTTTAACAAAGCTAAGTCAGTTTCTTTATCACTAGCTAATAGTTCAGCCTCCATGGTCACACCATCTGTAAAAGTAACTTGAATATCGGTAGTATTTTCAACAACATGATTATTGGTAACGATATAGCCATCAGCAGATATTACGAAACCTGAACCAAGAGCATTTACTGTTTTTTCTGTTGGACCACTCTGTCTTGGAGCATTAAATGGAAAATTAAAAAAATCTTCAAAAGAAGGAGCTGCTTGCTGTCTTTGCTTTACAACACTTGTTGTAGCAATGTTGACTACGGAAGGTGATAGTTTTTCAGCAAGGTCTGAAAATGTTTCTGGCGCGTCAAATGCTTTAACTGATACACTACCTAAAATAAAAAAAGATACAAAAATTAGGGTAAATTTAAACTTAGTAATGTTCATTTATGACCTCACCATCCATATTATAAATAATCCAAATAGAGCAAGAGGTAGTCCGATCCAAGTTATGGTACTATCGTTATAATCTAGCATTTTTTTAATCATCGATTTCATAAGTCTTGGAAAAATTGCATAGACTAAACCTTCTATTACTAGAACAAGACCTAATGCAGTTAATAACCACTCAATCATAATAGAATTTTAGTTTGGAGATCTTCCTTCTGAGTTACCAAAATATCTAAAGAAATCACTCTCAGGAGAGAGGATCATAGTCGTATCTGAATTATCTAAACTTTCCATATAAGCTTGCATAGCTCTATAGAAATCAAAAAATTCTGGGTCTTGTTGAAATGCATCTGCAAATATTTTTGTTGCAGTTCCATCACCTTCACCACGAATAATATTGGCTTTTTTTTCTGCTTGAGATTTTAAAATAGTAACTTCTTTATCCGCAGTTGATCTTATTGTTTGTGCTATTTCAGCACCTTGAGCTCTAAATTCTTTAGCTTCTCTTTCACGCTCTGTCTGCATTCTTCTATAAATAGCCTGACTGTTTGCATCAGGAAGATCTGCTCGCTTAATTCTTACATCTGTAATAAATAGACCAAAGTTTTTAACTTCATCGTTAACCTCAGAGGTAATTTGTTTCATTAATGTGGAACGTTGTTCAGATAAAACCATATTTAAGGGTTGCTCACCCAATACACTTCTAATTCTTGAGTTAACAATAGTTGATATTCTTGATCGAGCTACATTCTCATTACCCAAAGTTTTATAAAAATCTAAAACATCCGTAATTTTAAATTTAATGTAAGCATCAACCACAAGACGCTTTTGGTCTGATGCAATAACCTCAGCTGCAGGAGCATCAATATCTAAAATTCTGTTTTCTATAAAAACTACATTTTGAATAAAAGGAATTTTAAAATTTAATCCTGGTTCTGTTATAACCTTTTTAGGATCACCAAATTGAAGAACAATAGCTTGTTTAACTTCAAGTACAGTAAATAGACTTAAATATGCAGTTAAACCTAAAAGACCAATTACTATTAATGATATTCTGCCTAGTTTCATTTTAATTACTCGCCTTTTTACTTATCTCTGGAAGTGGTAAATATGGTAAGACACCTTGTCCACTATCATTATCGATTATAATTTTATCCATATCTCCAAATACAGATTCCATAGTTTCATAAAATATTCTTTGTTTAGTCACCACTGGTGCTTTCGCATATTCTGATTGGATTGATAAGAACCTTGCAGCCTTACCTTCACTATCTGCAATTACTTTTTGCTTATAACCTTCAGCACTTTGTAAAATTTGTTCCGCTTCACCTCGTGCTCTTGGAATAATATCATTTGCATAAGCCTCAGCTTCATTTCTTTGTCGTTCTAAGTCTGCTCTCGCTGCCTGAACGTCTCTAAAGGAGTCAATTACCTCTCCTGGAGGGTCAGCTTTTTGTGTTTGGACTTGTGTTATAGTAACACCAGTTTCATAGTCATCTAGAATACTTTGTATTAAAACTCTGGTTTTATCTTCTATTTCAGTTCTACCTTCAGTAAATATAGATTGAATTTTACTTTGACCGATAACTTCTCTCATTGAGGTTTCGGCAGCACTTTTAATAGTTAGCTCTGGTACTTGAACATTAAATAAAAACTTACCCGCATCATTAATAATCCAAAAAACTGAAAAATCGATATCAACAATGTTTTCATCACCAGTTAACATTAAGCTTTCTTCAGGAACATCTCTAATTTGAGTAGTTCTATTGTCTGGACTTTGACGATAACCAATTTCAACTCTATTAACTTTAGTAACTTTAGGTGTAAGTACTCGTTCTACTGGATAAGGTATATGATAATTTAAGCCAGGCTGAGTAGTTTTTATGTATTTACCGAATTGAAGGACCACTCCTTGTTCATCGGGTAAAACTCGATAAAAACCTGTAGCAAGCCAAATCAAAACTAAGGCAACGATTATTACAACTGGACCCAACTTCCCAAAAAAAGAACCAGGCATAAATCCTTTGAATTTATTTTGAAGATCGCGAATTACATTATCCATATCTGGACCCTGACCGCGACCATTGCCGCCACCTTGAGACCCCCATGGATTATTATTATTATCAGACCAAGACATTAAATATTTTCTATATTATTAAGTATGTTATGTATAATCATATTGTATAAAAGCAACTAATTAAAATTGACCAAAAATTTGTCGATTTTGTGTTATATTGGCACTAATCTAAAAATTACAATACTAAAAAATGGCTGAAACACTCGAAAACCAAATACTCCACGCTCTGGGTCAAGTATTTGACCATGATAAGGATAAAAATATCGTCTCATTAGGTATCGTTAAAAATATAAATGTTGATGCTGGACAAGTAACAGTCATTTTAGAATTCGAGCGTGATGATAATAATATAAAAAAAATTTATGATGAAAGTGAAAAAGCTATTAGTGAAATTCCAGGTATTACAAAATCTACCATTGTCACAACATATCATAGTGAAAATTCAGAAACATCTTCACAAAATGAAAAGAATGAACAAGATAATTCAGATAACATAAATCCTAATCTAGGTACTTCTAAAATTAAATTTATTCTTATGGTTGCCTCAGGCAAAGGTGGTGTTGGTAAATCTACGGTAGCAACCAATTTAGCTATTGCGTTTAAGCGCATTGGTCTAAAGACTTGTTTACTTGATGCAGATATATACGGACCATCTGTTCCAACAATGTTTGATATTAATGAAAAGCCTCAATCAGATGGCAAACAAATCGAAACCCTAAATAAATATGGTATTGCCACGATGTCTATTGGTTATATGGTCAATGATGATAACCCCATGATTTGGCGAGGCCTTATGGTAATGAAGGCAATCAATGAGCTCATCACTAAAGTTAATTGGGGTGAAGCTGACATTATGATTATTGATATGCCACCTGGAACGGGTGATGTACAATTAACTCTGACACAAAAATTAAAAGTAGATGGTAGTTTGATTGTAACCACACCGCAAGATGTTGCTTTAATTGATGTGGTAAGAGGATTACGCATGTTTGAAAAAACTGAAATACCAATCATGGGTTTAGTTGAGAACATGAGCTACTTCGTGGCGCCTGATACTGGAAAGCAGTACCCATTATTTGGTGAAGGCAAAACCGAGAGTGTTGCCGAAAAATATGATTATGAAATTCTCACTAAAATTCCTCATGACCCACTAATTTTAGAGCAATGTGAGAACGGACACCCATTAACAGACTTAGTACCAGAGCATAAAGTAAGCCGCATGTTTATTGAATTAGCCGAAACTGTTTTGAAAAAATTAAAACTGCAGCGGTTAGCTGACTCTTGATCTATTGATTACAAATCAATTGGTTGATACACTATTAAATTATTATTAAAAAAAATGGAGAATTAAATGTTTGTATCTTTTACCGATTGGGAATTTGACGGAAATGTTGAAAATGCAGTTGAAAATATGAAAGGTTTTTGGCCTGAGATGAAGAAGCACGGAGCAACTAATATGCGTGCAACAGTCACAGGAGAAAAGACACTCAGAACAATGACTATCTGGAGCAGCAAAGAACAGGTAGAAGCCAACATCGATCAAATTAGAGCAGCCGCTGGTACAGCTGTAGGCATGACCACAACAGGTGGAATGATGGGTACAGTCGCAGTTGAGCTAGACTGATTTACTAATGAGCGGGTTGAGCAATCAACCCACTCAGTATCCATTTGTTAATTACAAATCAAATTTCTTTTGAAGCTCTCCCCATTCACGTTTAGAAATGCCTTCAGCTTCAGGGTCAACAGTTTCACCTTTAATGATTTTTTTTAAAATTAAAATTTCTTTCGCTGATAATTGAGTACCGCCAACACGATAGTCCTCAAATGCTTCATAGGTTACTGGTACCCATTTTTTAACAATATCTAAAATAATATCGGCATAAACTCGTATTTCATATTGCGCATGCGCATCAGCTCGTAACGCTAAAAAATGTAGAAGATTATTTAAATCAATTTTCCAGTACCATTGCGTATAAGTATTTAAAGTTAAATTCATTCGCGCTAATTCTCTGGCGATACCCATAGAACCATCATCTAAGGTTTCACCTTCAGAATTTTCATTGAGCATGACTTCATAGTTACGATAAGTTTGTTCCGCATCATTCTTCAGCAACGTAATAACCTTTTCGGCTTCCTCTGAACTTAAACTTTCTGCACGTCCTTGTTTATTTACTTGCGATTGTGAGGCCAAGTTTTCTACTGAAGGTATATAAAACTCTTTATCTAAAATTGAGTACCTTGCAGAATATTCATTAACATTGGCTGTGCGATGTCTAATCCATTGACGCGCAATAAAAATAGGTAATTTGACGTGTAATTTAATTTCACACATTTCAAATGGCGTAGAGTGCCAATGCCGCATGAGATATTTTATTAAACCCTTATCATTTGAAATTTTTTTGGTACCTTTGCCATAAGATACTCGTGCTGATTGTACGATCGCAGTATCATCTCCCATGTAATCGACCACACGTACAAAGCCATGATCCAAAGCTGGCAGTGGTTTGTATAATATTTCTTCTAAAGACGGAACCGTTGCTCTTAAAGTTGTGCTGGTACTCGTACGGAGTTGTTCAACTTCGTCATTTTGTTCTTTGCTTAAAGGCATAAAAAGGAATCATTTATTAGGCTTTAACTATATAATTATTATCTTCTTTAAAAAGAGGGTTTTATAAATTATATTGATTTTGTTGGGGATATTCTCAACTATGACGATAAACGATTTACGTAATAACCATTACGGACCCGGGGGCGGTACCCGGCACCTCCACCAAATTAAGGGGGTGAAATAGGATCGACGGATGCCCAAAGGTAAATTCTTTCGTTCGGTATTGTACCACCGTTATCGGGCTAATTTATAAATGCTAACGATGATTTAGCGCTCGCTGCTTAAGTTTACTTAGGCAAGCGCGGTTTGGGAGGCACCGGGCAACAGAAGTCTCCCACTTTATATTGAATAAACTTTTTTGCCTGTACTATCCTTTACTAAAATGCATGTTGTTTGAATCTTACCTTTTATTGTCTTTTTAATATCACGTTCTGGCTCTAAATAGTTTTCAGCAATAGCAAGCTTGATATTTTTATGCAGTGACTCCAGGTCTTTAGAATCAAATTCAAAATCAACGAACTCATGATCATCATCCCATTCAACTTTAAAAGTAACTAGAAATTTCATAATTATGTTTTTACATTATATATATAAACTACTCTAAACCTTATATGCTTTCTTACCAGAATGTGGCTTATAACCTTGAATATTCAAGAATAGTAACCATATATTATAGTAAGAGAATCTATTAATTTCATAATTCATGGTAAAAAAGAGAATAGAGAGTGATACCCTAGGAAAAGTTGCTGTTGCAAATGACAAGCTTTGGGGAGCACAAACACAGAGATCTCTGCAGAATTTTAAGATTGGCAATGATATCATGCCAATTGAAATTATACATGCTATGGCAGTGATTAAACTTTCATGCGCGAAAGCCAATTTAAAGCAAAAAAATATTTCATCAAAAATTGCCAATGCAATTGTTCAATCAGCAAATACAGTATTATCAGGTAAGTATGATGATCAATTCCCATTATCTGTATGGCAAACTGGCTCAGGTACACAAACAAATATGAATGTTAATGAGGTTATTGCAAATTTAGCCAATAAAAAATTAGGAAAACCATTTGGTTCTAATAGCCCTGTGCATCCAAATGACCATGTTAACATGTGTCAATCTACAAATGACTCATTTCCATCAGCTATAAATATTGCTACAGCTATTCAAATTAAAAATAATATGCTACCAGCGCTCAAAAAGATAGAGTCGACACTTAAATTACAGGCCAAAAAATGGAGTAAGATTATAAAAATTGGCAGGACTCACTTGCAAGACGCAACCCCTCTTTCACTTGGGCAAGAATTTTCAGGATATGCTGCACAGATTAGCGCAAATATAAAAAGAATAAATACTGCCAATGATAGTGTCTTATCCCTAGCTCAGGGTGGAACAGCTGTTGGTACTGGATTAAATACGAAGAAAAATTTTGATAAGTTAGTTGCTATTGAAATTAGTAAAGTGACAAAAATAAAATTCAGAACAGCAACAAATAAATTTCAGGCATTAGCAGCACATGATGCCATATTAGAATTATCCGGAGCATTAAATGTTTTGGCTACTGATCTATTTAAAATTGCCAATGATATTAGATTACTTGCATCCGGACCGCGCTCAGGACTTGGAGAGCTTAGTCTTCCTGAAAACGAACCAGGCTCTTCTATAATGCCAGGAAAGGTTAATCCAACCCAAAGTGAGGCACTGACAATGGCATGTTTACAGGTAATGGGTATGCACAATACCATGACTGTAGCTTGCTCTCAGGGACATTTTGAGCTCAACGCCTTTAAGCCGCTAATTGGACTAAACATGATCAAATCTATTCAATTATTGTATACTGGTATGAATAACTTTAACGACAAATGTCTAAAAGGCATTAAGCCAAACTTAAAAAATATTAAAAATGGATTAAACAACTCCCTTATGCTTGTGACAGCTCTAGCACCTGAAATAGGTTATGCTAAAGCTGCTGAAATGGCTAAACTAGCTCATAAAAAGGGAATTTCACTAACAGAAGCTAATGCAATATTGAAATATATAGAACCACGAAAAATGAAGTCTCTACTTGATCCAAGTAAAATGGTGAGCGCTTCTTAAGTTATATCTTGTGAATAAGCATACCGTAAAAGTCAATGGACATAATACCAGTGTGTTCATTGAGATTGAATTTTGGCAAGAGTTAAAGTTAATTTCTAAAAAAGAGGCTAAATCCTTGACGGTAATTATATCTAATATTGATAAAAATAAAAAAACACAAAATTTATCTAGTGCAATTAGATTATATATATTGAATCATCTAAAGAATAATTAATATGTCTGTAGCACCCGAATATTTATCTTTACTCAACCCAAAGCAGCTTGAGGCCGTACAAAGTATTGAAGGGCCTAATCTTGTATTAGCTGGCGCAGGAACTGGTAAAACTAGGGTTCTTACAACTAGAGTGGCATATATTCTTGATCAAAATGTAGCTCAGCCTTCACAAATTTTATGTGTTACTTTTACCAATAAAGCCGCAAGGGAAATGGCTGAAAGGGTGCAGGCACTGATCCCAAATCGTTTTGATCGCATGCCCTGGATGGGAACTTTTCATTCCCTTGGTGCTAAAATTATCCGAAACCATGCTGAAGCCATTGGTTTAAAAAACTCATTTACCATATTAGATAAAGATGACCAAGTTGCACTTATAAAACAAATACTAAAATCTGAAGGCTTGGATCAGTCTCAAATTTCGCCCAAGTATGTACAGTCAAAAATCGATCATTGGAAAAATAAAGCTCTAAACCCTAGCGACATTACTGCAGATCATCTAGATAGCTTTATCGATGATAAAGTTGCTAATATTTATAAGATTTATCAGAATAGGCTTTTTAACATTAACTGTTTAGATTTTGGTGATCTTTTACTTCAGTGTATTAATTTATTCAAAATTGAAGACATTCTAAAAAGATATAGTAACAATTTTAAATTCATACTTGTAGATGAGTATCAAGATACCAATACAGCTCAATACATTTGGTTAAAAATGTTATCAAGTCTTCATCATAATATTTGCTGTGTTGGCGATGATGACCAATCAATTTACAGTTGGCGAGGTGCTCAAGCAGATAATATGCTTAAGTTTGAAAAAGAAAATCAAAATACAAAAACAATTAAGCTTGAGCAAAACTATCGATCAACAAACAATATATTAAAATCTGCTTCATCACTTATTAGCTACAATGAACTTAGGTTAGGCAAAGAACTATACTCAGAACAGGGGGATGGTAGTAAAATTAATATTCATCTTACGAATTCAAGTGGTGATGAAGCATCACTAATAGCAAAGGAAATATTAAAGTACTCGCAAACACAGCCAAATTTTGACGAAATGGCAGTTCTCGTTAGAGCAACATTTCAAACTCGAGAGATTGAAGAGTCTCTAATAAAATATTCTGTTCCATATCGAATCGTCGGTGGCATAAGATTCTATGAGCGTGCTGAAATTAAAGATGCCATATCTTACTTGCGACTTGTATATGAAAAACAAGATGATGTAGCTTTTGAAAGAGCGCTTCTTGTCCCCAAAAGAGGTATTGGTGATAAATCTTTTGGTAAGATTATCTCGTTAGCAAAAGACAAAAGCCTATCATTATATCAGGCATCACAACTGCTAGCTGGCTCAGATGAGATTCCTAAAAAAGCATCATCGAGCTTAACCAACTTCATCTCTTTAATTGATCGTTGCACGGAAATGACATCATCTAAGAAATTTAATGATATTTTAAAAATCTTACTAGATGAGTCTGGCTATATGGAAATGCTAAAGAATGACAAAAATATAAATGCCTTAAGTAAGATTGAAAATATAAAGGAACTTACTGTCGCTATGGAAGATTATGCTAGCATTGAGGAATTCCTTGAACACATTGCACTAATATCTGCAGTAGATGAAACCGAAAATGACAGTAAGGTTAGTCTAATGACTTTGCACGCAGCTAAAGGTCTTGAATATGAATTTGTTTTTCTTCCTGGATGGGAAGAAGGACTTTTTCCACATCAGAAAACTATTGATGAGTCTGGAAATAAGGGAATAGAAGAAGAGCGAAGATTGGCTTACGTGGGTATAACGAGGGCGAAGAAAAATTTAAATATTTCGACCTCTTTAACAAGACGGTTTCAAAACAATTGGATGCCATCATTACAATCAAGATTTATAGATGAACTAGATGCAGATTTAATCAAAAACATTAGCCATGTTTCAGAACACACCAATCCTTTCAGTAATACTGTATTAGATGAATATAACCAAGACTCAGATTTTGCTGCAAAAAAACCAAAATCAATAGGTTATAATTATGACGAAGATGCTAATTATCAAACAGTGATGGATATTGAAGCTGAAGAAAATGTTCGTGACATAAATGAAGATATAATGTTGAAAATCGGACAAAAAGTTGAGCATGAAAAGTTTGGGTTTGGGACAATAAAACATGTCGATGGTTCAAAAGTTCATGTTGATTTTGATAATCATGGAATTAAAAAACTAATTTCTGACTTTCTAAGCCCATGCTAAGTGATAAAAAAAAATTGAGCCAACTACGCATTGAAATGAAGGCTCAAGGTATTGATGCTTACCTTGTAAATCAAACTGATGAATACCAGAATGAATTTTTACCAAACTATTCACGAAGACTCAGCTGGCTTACTAATTTCTCAGGTTCTGCTGGTGAAGCGATAATTACAAGAAATAAAGCATATCTATTCGTTGATGGCAGATATACGTTACAAGCTAAAATTGAGGTCAATGAAAAACTTTATTCAATTTACAATTACAATAAAAAATCCCCACAAGATATTTTAAATACGCTCAAATTAAAAAAAGTTAACTATGCAATTGACGGTAATATTGTAACAGCAAGAAAACTTAAATTTATAAAATCAGAGGTAAAAAAAAATATTTCAATCAAGCTTCTAACAAAAAACTTAATTGATATAATTTGGAAAAGTCGACCAAAAGTACCAAAATCAAATGTATGGCACCATGAAGATAAATTTCATGGGACTAAAGTATCTAGTAAAATTGTAACAATTAAAAAAATTATAAAACAAGATAAAGCAGATTACTTGTTTATTACCTCCAATGAATCTATCTGCTGGTTATTAAATCTAAGAGGTGGTGATCTTACCTATACCCCTATATTTATGAGTCGATTAATCATTGATAAATATGGAAATTGTTATCTATTTGCTGATATAAAAAATCCTATAAAGTTCCCAAAAGAAATCAATTTATCAATAATCAAACCTAAATTTTTTAATAAATTCCTATCTGAAACTCTTTCTAAGAAAAAAATTATTGCAGATGATCGAACACTGCCAGCAAATATTAATAAATTATTTCATGAAATTAAATCGAAAGTTAAGCTCAGAAATAATCCCATAGAACTTTTAAAATCACAAAAAAATATAACAGAACTAAAAGGTGTTAGATCTGCTCATTTACGCGATGGCGTAGCCTTAACCAAATCAATTTTTTGGATAAAAGATAGAATGAGCAAAGGAACTCTAACAGAATTACAAGCAGTAAAAAAAATTGATAATAATAGAAAAGCTGAAAAATATTTTCATTCGCTTAGTTTTCCAACAATTGCAGGGTCAGGACCCAATGGCGCTATAGTTCACTATCATGCAACTAAAAAAACTGATCGCAAAATTAAGAAGTCAGATCTCTTCTTAATTGACTCTGGTGGACAATACCAGGATGGTACCACTGATGTTACAAGGACAATATCGTTTGAAAAAGTAACTAATGAACAAAAAAAAATGAATACACTCGTACTTAAGGGACACATAGCTGTTGCATTAAGTAAATTTTCTAAATCTGAAACTGGAAAAACTTTAAATAGAAATGCACGAAAATTTTTGAGAAAAAATAAATGTGATTTTGATCATGGAACAGGACATGGAGTAGGATATTTTTTGAATGTCCATGAAGGTCCACAGTCAATCTCTTCTGCCTCTCAAGTTAAATTCTTACCAGGTATGATTATTTCTAATGAACCTGGTTACTATAAAGCTGATGCCTATGGAATTAGAATTGAAAATCTTGTTGCAGTTAAGAAAAATCAAAATAATTATGCGTTAGAAACATTAACTTTAGCACCACTAGATAAACAATTAATTGAACCAAATTTATTAACAAAAAAAGAAATTAACTGGATTAATTCTTATCACAAAAAAGTTTATAGAAAATTACGAATTTTTTTAAACCCAATAGAAACAAAATGGTTAAAACAAGAATGTGCAGACTTATAGTTTTTTCAATAAAGTAGTCCACTCGTCTTCAGTCATAGTTTTAATTTTTAACTCAATAGCTTTACTTAGTTTTGAGCCAGGCTTATCTCCATAAATTAGTATGTCTGTTGATTTGCTAATACTTGAAACAACTTTAGCACCCATTCTTTCTGCAGTAGCCTTAGCTTCTGCTCTCGACATCGTGTTCAATGAACCTGTAAAGAGAATTGTTTTATTTGATATTTTTGTTTGTTTTACGTTTATCGTTTCAATACTCACATTGCATATTTTAAGCAACTCGGTAATTTCATCAAAATTAGATTTATGAGCTAGATAATTAGCAAAAGACTCTACTGCTTTGGGACCAAGGCCATCAATGTCATTTAACTTGGATTTTAATGCTTCTCTTTTAGATTCTGATAACCATATCTTAAAATCATCAATTGATGAAAAATTTCCTGCAATTAGTTTTGCATTTTTTTCACCTATATGCCTAATGCCAAGTGCATATATTAACTTTGAAAGATAAATATTTTTCTTTAATTCAATAGATTTAATAACATTATTATAAGATAAATCACCCCAACCTTCTAAATTAATTATTTTATTCTTATGATTTTTGATTTTGATAATATCTGAAAAACTTTTAATTAATTTAATTTGATAAAATAAATCAATTTGCTTTTCACCTAAGCCATCAATATCTAAAGCAGTTTTTGAAACGAAATGTTTTAGACGTTCTACCTCCTGAGCTCTACATTTCAAATCACCGCTACATCTAATAACAACTTCATCTTTTTCTTTAATGATGATTGAGTTACATTCAGGACAATTAGTTGGAACTTTAAATTTAGATTTCCTTTTTTTATTTTTATCTAAAATTACCTCGATTATGTATGGAATAACATCTCCAGCTCGTTCAATTAAAACTTTATCTCCTTCTCTAATATCTTTCTTTTCTAATTCCTCAAAATTATGAAGAGTAGCATTAGCAACAAGAACGCCCCCAACGTTGATTGGTTTGAGACGTGCTACTGGTGTTAAAGCACCAGTTCTGCCAACTTGAATATCTATCTTTTCAATTTCAGTAATTGCAGTTTCTGCTGCGAATTTGTGAGCAATTGCCCACCTAGGTGACTTACCTACGAAACCAAGTCTTGTTTGAAGTTCGAGATTGTTTACCTTATAAACAAGACCATCAATATCATAAGGAATATCGTTTCTATTTTTAAAAATATCTTCATGAAACTCAATCATATCACTAATTGATTTGAGAATATTAAGCTTGGGGCTAATTGGAATACCCCATTTTTTGAAATCTAGTAAAGTGTTATAGTAAGTATCATTAGAGTTCTTATCTATAATACCAAAACCATGTGCAATAAATTTTAGTGGACGAGAAGCAGTAATCTTTTTATCTAATTGGCGCAGGCTGCCAGCTGCAGCATTTCTTGGATTAGCAAAATTTGTATTACTATTTTTATTTAGTAAATTAAAATCTTTACGTGTCATAAAAACTTCACCTCTTATTTCAATTTTATTAGGTGGGTTTTTTGTATTTAGTTTTTTTGGAATTTCCTTGATTGTATTTATATTTTCTGTAACTACTTCGCCAACTTCACCATTGCCTCTTGTAACACCTTCTACTAAGTGTCCATTTTCGTATATTAAATTTAATGAAATTCCATCAATTTTAGGCTCTACTGAATATTCTAAATTGGAAATCTTATTGCCTAGAAAATTAAAGACTTTTTTTTCAAAATTTTCTAAATCATCTTCATTCATAGCATTATCAAGAGATAACATGCGTGTTGGATGTGTAAATTTAGTAAATTGTGCCGAGGGCTCCCCACCAATTTTAGATAATATATCTATGTTTTTTAAAATCTCAGGATTTTTTTCTTTTAAAATTTTAAGTTTAGAAACTAGTTCGTCATATTTTGCATCACTTATTTCTGGTGAGTCTAAATTATAATAGAGATTGTTATGATAATTAATTTGTTTAAGGATACTATCGGCATCCAATTTAATCTTTTTAGTGTTCACCTTACGAATTCTTTTTAAGTTCTTGATTAATTAGTTCGTATGAGGCCTTGTACCAATAACTATCAGGATAATTATAACCAAGTGTTGCTGCATATTTTTCTGCTTGTTGCACAAAACCTATTGTTAAATAAATTTCTACTAATCTGTGCAATGCTTCAGCGGCGTATCTTGTTTGTCCAAAATTGGCGGTAATATTATTATATCTATTAATTGCAGCAACCCATTGATGATCATTTTGGTATTGCATAGCTATATTTAATTCTTTTCCAGCCAATCGATCATTAATAACTTTCACTTTCTCAGCTGCATCTATGGCATAATCAGATTCTGAAAAACGATTAATAACTTCATTAAATGATTTTAAGGCAACATAAGAAATTGATTGATCTCTCTGCACATCACTGATCTGATTAAAATAATTCACACCTTTCATATAGTATGCATAGTCTATATCTTTACTTCCTGGATTCAGAGCTAAATACCTATCAATTGCGTCGAGACTCTCATCGTGCATATTTGACCTCATATAACAAAAAGCAGCCATAAGCTGAGCTTGACCAGCCCAAGATGAATAAGGATATTGTCTTTCAATGTCCTCAAATATTAGCGCTGCATCTACATAGTCTTTTCTCTTAGTTTTGTTTAATGCATCAGCATATAAAATCGATAGTTTCTCTCCTTCAGTTTCTGGAATAGCTAATTTATTGCTTGAGCAATTTGCCACGGCAAAAAATGATATTAAGATAATAATTATAAGCTTTTTCATATGTTCAAAAACATATTTTATTGATTATTAAGGAAGATAAAAGGCTTATCTTTTTAATTAAAGATTGGCAGTACTAACAGAAAGTTCGCCAGAAAGAATGGTGTAATCAGTCTTTTCACTAAGAGTAATTATTTTCCAGTTGCTTGGATCTGAAAATATTTCATGTAATGCTGCATGCATAAGGCTGTGACCAGCACAAGAAGCCTCAATATGTGCCATAACACAATTGCCAGCAAGAAACAGATCTCCTACCGCATCAAGAGCTTTATGTTTTGCTGGCTCATTGATAGTTCTTAAACCTTCTTGATTTAGGGTTTTCTCGTTTCCAAAGACAAGGGCATTGTCAAGAGAACCCCCTTTAATTATTCCATTAGACCTTAAATTATCTAATTCAGATTCAAATGTAAAAGTTCTACACTCAGCTAAACTATTGCTAAAAGTAGCAGCATTAATATTTTCTAAAAAAATATTTTGTTTACCAACAATTGTATTTGGATAATCGATTGTATAATTTATTGACAATTCATCACTTGGTTTAATTCTTACATAAGCGTTATTTCTTTTTACTTCAACATTCTTTAAAATTTTCAAATATCTTTTTTTAGCTTTCAATTCTTTAAGTCCAATTTTAGAAAAGGCATTGGTAAATTCAATTGAACTACCATCAAGAATAGGCATTTCACTTGAGTCTATATCAATTAATAAATTATCAATCCCATAGGAATGTAGAGCTGCCATAAGGTGCTCAATTGTACTAACACTTAAATTGTAATCATTTTCAATTGTTGTACATAGTTGAGATGATCTAATATTTTTAAAGTTAGCAGGTATTATATTTTGACCCTTCGGAAGCTTACTATCAATCCTTTTAAACTTGATACCCGTATTTGCTGGAGATGGGTGCAGAGTAATTTTAGAATATTCACCTGAATGCAGGGTCACACCTTCGAATGAGCATGAATTATTAATGGTAATTTGTTGAAAGCTATTCATTATGAATAACAATATACATGGCTCAATTCAGCCAAAAAACACAATGATTGTTACTTAATATTTCAAATTAAATTGCTTTAAAGAAATTATAAAGCATTGATAAGACTGATTTTTTTTTATCACTTTCATCTTTTGCATTAAATTGAAACTCGGTACTTAGCGCATAATTTAACATACCTAAACACGTACTATTACTTGGATTTTCAATAATTGTTTTAAGACCGTGAATTTTCTGGGGTGATCCAATTCTAATATTTTTAGTTTTAAAAATATTAGTCGCTAAATCTATTATATCTGCATGTTTAGCGCCTTCTCCCGTCAAAACGACATGACTATTTGCTAGATCATAATACTTACTTATTTTTAATTTTTTTAGTGCAAGTTCAATAATCTCTTCTAAACGAGAAGATATAATTTGTTTAATTCTTATTTCAGATTCATCCAAATTCTTTGAACTATTATCATTTGACCATTTTATACGCAACTTATCAGAATCTTCATCAGATACATTTAAGATACTCTGTAAGTCATTATTGACATATTTTAATCCCACGTCAGAGCTATCAAAAAAAACTAATTGATCATCAATAATAATTGTAACTTCTGTTTTATAATAATTAATATCTAAACAAATTACGCCAAGGCTAGATTCCATTTCATTAATCGCGGCAAGACTGCTGGCATATGATGCTAAAACACACTGCTTCATTTGCAAATCACTAGCATCTAATAAATCATGTATGTCTTTTAGTTGGTTCTTACTAATACTTATTACATGCCATTTTACTGTCAACATCTGAGCTTTATGACCAATTGGATCAGAAACAATTTTCTTCTCATCTATTTTATAGCTTATAGGTAACGTATGTATTGGAATATCTTGGTTCTCATAGAGTTGAGTAAAATCTTTAGACTCATAAAAAGATTTTATGTGCTCCTCAGTAATAACAATATTATTAAAAAAAAGTTCATGAGTTATATATCTGCTGGTAATTCCAGAATTAACACTTACCAATGTGCTGGTAATTTTCTGACCAGCAATTCTCTCATTTTCTAAATGTGAAGATTTTATGTATGAAGCGAGCAAATCTTTATCGATAGTACTATCTGTATCCCAGTGACCTACTTTCTCTGACATACCCAAAACTTGAATAATAGAGCCCTGATTTGCTATCTCTATTTCTTGTGCAGTTATAAATTTTACTGAATTGTGATCAATCTGCAGAGCATTAATTAAGTTTTTTGACATCTATATTACACTTCATCTAAACCAGTTTTTAACTCTTCTCCACCTGGAACTTTTATAGTGGCACGCCCTTTTTCTCTTAAATCAATTTCAATGATATTTGTGCTAAAGATTTTTTGATCTTGTTGCAGTTGCTTTAGCTTTTCTAACTGATAGGAACTTTCTTTTTCAGGTAATTTAATTTTTAGCTTGTCTTTTAAAATTAAATTCCATCTTCTTTCTTCAATAAATTCTACTTCAATAATATTATTAATAATTTCTGGATATCTTACGTTAATATCTCGAATTAATTTGGAAAAATTTAAATTTGCTTCTTGTCCAGTTACTTTCAAAAAGTCTTTATAGTCTTCAGAATCTAAATAGAGAGAGATTATATCGCCGTCTTCATCAATTAAGTATTGGTTAATACCATTTATAAAAACAGCAAATGGTAAATTTTCAATTATAGTTACCTCAATTGTGTTAGGAAACTTTCTTTTAATTAGAGCTCTTTTAACCCAATCTAAGGTTTCAATCTTTGTTTGATATTGCTCCAAGGGAAAATAAAAAAGACTCTTTTTGCCGTATTCATTTATTGTTTTTATGATAGATGCTCTACTGGATAAGTCATTTCCAACGATGCTCACCTTTTCAATGTTTGCATAACTATTTAATAATGAGGGAAAGAAAGAGAATATTATTAAAAATATGAACACTATTAATAATGAAATTATTATTAATGTGTTGTTTATGTATTTACCTATTAATTGAAGCATCTTCGACTATCCAGTTTATTAAATTATCAAAGTCAAAGCCATGATATTTTGCAATTTCAGGTACCAAAGAAGTTGGTGTCATTCCTGGTTGAGTATTAGTTTCTAAAATATAAAAATTGCCAGTTTTTTTATCTAAAATAAAATCTGAACGCGAAATCCCTCTACATTTTAATAATTTGTGCGCCTTTAATCCTAGGATATTAACTTCTTCCATTTGCTTATTAGTTATTCTTGGGGGGATTATGTGCTGTGTTTGTCCATTGTCGAAATATTTTGACTCATAGTCATAAAATTTATTTTTAGGAACAATTTCTATTGATCCTGATTTATCATTTCCATAAACAGCAACTTGAATTTCAGGACCGTGAATAAATTCTTGTACTAGTAGTTTGTCATTTTCTTCTGAGCAAGTTCTACTTGCAACCATTTCCTTGATATATTTGTTTTTATCACTTTCAGAACTAATTATTGCTACTCCAACACTTGAACCATTGTCATTTGGCTTAATTACATATGGAAAATTCATAGGATCACTCCCTATTAAATCTTTAAAATTACAAAGAAGAGATTTCGGATGAAAAAAATTATTTTTTTGAAAAATCTGTCCAGACTCAAATTTGTTCATTGCTAATCTTGATGCATTCACACCTGAATGAGTATAGGAAATTTTAGAAGCTTCTAAAATTTCTTGGACCTGACCATCTTCCCCCCACGTTCCATGAAGAGCATTAAATATAATATCTGGCTTATGATAAATTATTTCTTTCATAAGATTTGGATCAGCGTCAATTTCAATTACATTATATTCTAGTCTTTTTAATGATTTTATAATTTCTTTTGATGAAATAATGCTTATTTCTCTTTCAGCAGAAATACCCCCATAAATAACCATCACACTTTGACCACGCATCAAATTTATCTTTCACCTAGTATTTTAATTTCCATAAGCAACTCTACCCCTGTCTTTTCAAAAACATTTTTTTGAACTAGTCTGCAAAAATCTTCTATTAAATTTGCTGATACGTTTTGTTTGTTTTCAATAAAATTTGAATGTTTTTTTGAAAATGAGACACCATCAAGCTTAATTTTATGACAATCCGATTTTTGAATTAACTCCCAAGCTTTCAAAGGAGAAGTTTTTTCATCAGGATTTTTAAATGTACTTCCACCTGTTTTAATGCCTCTAGGCTGTGCTAAAATTCTATCTTTAAATATCTTTTCAATTTTATTTTTAATATCTTCCTTTTTACCTTTAGAAGCCAACAAGCTTACTTGAGTGAATATCGTTGAAGATGACATTGGATTATGTCTATAATCAAGAGTTACATCGCTTTTTTTTAATTTAATTTTATTGCCATTATAGTCGAGACCCTCAGCAGCATAAAAAACTTGATCCAAGTCATTATTATAGCAGCCTGCATTCATAGCAAATGCTCCACCTATATTACCAGGTATACCAGACAAAAATTCTAATCCACTTATTGACTCTTTTTCGCAATATTTAGCAATTACTCGATCAAGGGTTGCACCACCAGCTATGATACCTTCTTTGGATCGATTTATATTTTGAAAATTCTTACCTAGCTTTATAACCAAACCTTTTATGCCTCCATCTCTAATTAATATATTTGATCCCTGGCCAATAACTGTTCTATTGAATTTTTTTGGACATTTTTTAAGGATATCACTTAATTGGCTAAAACTTTCACATAAATAGAATACTTCAGCTGCTCCACCTACTCCAAGCCAAGAAGACTTTGCTAAACTATGATTATATAGCAATTTTCCCTCTATTTTTTTAGATGATTTATAATCTTCAAAAAATTTTATAATTTGTGACATTTACGATTTTACTTTTTGTCTGTTTACAAATGATACAGCTTGACTTGATATATTACCAGCTCCCATAAATATAACTAGATTTCTTTTTCCTGCATTTAAAAATTTAGATACTAGATCAATTGACTCGATATAATGTGTATCTGTTTTTGAATTATTTTTTATTAAGTTGACTAAAGTTTTAATTTTAAAAGAGGTATAATTTTTTTCACCTGCAGCATAAATATCTAAAACTAAAACTGTATTAGCTTTCTTAAAACATTTTGAAAATTCTTTTTTTAATGTTAGTACTCGAGAATATCTATGTGGTTGGAATACAGCTATAATATTATTTAACGATTGCGACTGTTTCGCTGCGGAAAGCACGCTATCAATTTCAGTTGGGTGATGAGCATAGTCATCAATAAAGAGATTATTATTAATACGATCTATCTTCGTAAATCTTCTAGCTACCCCATCAAAGTTTTTTAAGGCTTTTTTAGTCTTCTGTTGTGGTAGTTTTAGTTTTAATGAGATAGCAATACCTACAAGTGCATTTAAAATATTATAGGATCCCAACATAGGGAGTTGATAATTTTTTATTATTTTTTTATTATTTTTTACTAAATTATTTTCAACATCAAAAACTACACTATCATTTTTAACTCTTACGTTTAATGCTCTTATATCTGAATTTTTAGAAAATCCATATTTGATTATTGAAGTACTTTTGATATCCGTGATCAGTTTTTTTAGATAGGGATCATCATTACAAACAACTGAAAAACCATAGAAAGGTACTTGGGTAATAAACTTCTTAAAACTTTTTTTTAATATTGAAAAGCTTTTATAGTAATCTAGATGCTCTTTATCTATATTGGTAATAGCAGAAATGGTAGCAGGTAATTTAAGAAAAGTGCCATCAGACTCATCGGCTTCAACCACCATCCATTCACCAGTACCAAGTTTTGTGTTTGTGCCAATTTCATTAATAATGCCTCCATTGATAATCGTTGGCTTAAGATTCTGATGCATAAATATACTAGAGACCATAGTGGTAGTTGTTGTTTTTCCATGAGAACCAGAAATTGCTATTCCTTTTTTTAGTCTCATGAGGTGAGATAGAATTTTAAATCTTGGTAAAGTTGGAATGTTGTTTTCTCTTGCAGATATCATTTCGATATTACTATTTTTTATAGCAGTTGAAAAAAAAACAATATTGGCTTTTTTTACATTACTTTTTTTATGGCCAATAAATACTTTAATATTTTTCTTTTCTAATCTTTTTGTATTATTACTTTTGTTAGCATCACTGCCTTGAACTCTATAACCCATTTTTGACATAATCTCGGCTATTCCACTCATACCAATACCGCCGATGCCAATTATATGAATAATATCTGTTTTATTGAGTAACATCTGAGTCCTGAATATAATTTAGCATTCGTTCTGAAGTATTTTTATGAGTTAAACCCTTTAGTTTATTCTTGATCATGTCAACTTTGTCAGGATTATTATAAAAACCTAGTAAGCCATGAAGAATTAAATCTGCAGTTAAGTCTGAGTCCTTAATTATCTCAGCGCAAGAGTTTTGTTTTAAAAAATTAGCATTATGAAATTGATGATTATCAACAGCAAATGGAAAGGGAATTAAGATTGAAGGTTTATTTGTATAAATAATTTCATTTATAGTGGATGATCCTGATCTAGATATAATTATATTTGATTCAAAAATTTTTTTTGGCATATCAAAAAAATAGTTTCTAATTTCACATTCAATGTGATTATTAAGATACTTATTAGTGATTGTATCTACATCTTCTGGCCTACATTGATGATAAACTTTTACTTTTGAGTTAATTTTCTTTGAGAACTTTACTATACCTTCAGAAACCTTATGTGAAAGACTGCTAGAACCTTGACTTCCACCAATAATAGTAATTATAAATTCTTTTTCATCATCAACAACTATTTCCTTAAACGTATCTCTTAATGGTAATCCAATAGTATGTACTTTAGCATTAAATCTTTCATTGATCATTTTTGTTTTATTAAAAGTTATAAAAATATTTGATGCATAATTTGACAAGACTCGATTTGCTTTACCCATGATGGCATTTGCCTCGTGAATTGATATTTTTTTATTAGTAAACTTTGCACCAAGTAAAACTGGGAGTGTCATGTAACCACCAAAACCAATAATATGTGCTGACTTGGTATTCATCATTAATAGCACTGTTTGTAAAAAAATAATTGGAAAATTTATCAACTGTTCTAACTTTGAAATCATTTTAGTTGGTGTTTTAATAATAGTAATATCATTTTGTTGTATTTCTTTAAAAAAGAATGAACCTCTCTTATCAGTAATTATTTGGCAATTTATATTAAGCTCCATGAATTTTTGATATACGGCAAGCATGGGAATACAGTGACCACCCGTTCCACCTCCTACTAAAATAAATTTATTCATAAAAAAAACTTAAAATTTAAATGTGTCTTTTTTTTGTGAGTAGCAAAATTAGGCCCAATGTTAATGCTATACCTAAAACTGAGGAACCCCCATAGCTAATAAATGGCAATGTCATTCCTGTAGATGGTATTAAATTTAAATTTACTGCACTATGCACTAATGTTTGAAATATTAGATATACTGTGAGAGAAAACAAACTTAATTGAATGAAATGATCTTGTTCATCATAAGCACGTTGAAAAACTCTGTAGGCTATATAAAAAAATAATAAAAGTATACCAAGGCAACCTATTGCTCCATATTCCTCACCAATTACTGCAAATATATAATCTGTGTGAGACTCTTGTAGATTATGCTTTAGTTGTCCTTCACCAGGTCCTACTCCAAAAAAACCGCCCTCTTTAAATGCATTAATTGATCTATTAACTTGAGAAACATCATATTGTTCTGGGGAAAAAAAAGCATTAATTCTATTTTGAACATTAAAATTAAAAAAATAAATTCCTATGAAACTCACTAATCCTATACATATGATCCCAACTAATGCTGGAAAGCTAAACCCACTTAAAAAGAAACTGGACACAAATATTGAAGATATAATTGCCAGCTGACCAATATCGGGCTGTCTGACTAAAATTAAAGCTATAAATAAATATACTATAAAACTAATCAAATACTTTTTATTGCTTTGGTTATTGATTTTATTTTCAAGTATCAGTGCTAATCCAATACAAAATACTGGCTTTACTAACTCTATTGGCATTAAAGTTATCAGTATTAAATCAAGCCATCGAGCTGAACCTTTTCTTTCAATTCCAAACCCGGGGATAATAGTCAATGTAAAAATTATTAATAAAAATATTAATATTAATGGAGTTAATTTCCTTAACTTTTTTAAATCAAGAAAAGATAGGAATAAAAAAATAAATACCCCTGCAAATAAATAAACAGACTGAATTGTAAACGCATTAATTAAACTTACCTGATCTACATATGATCCACCTGGTTTAATTGTAAAACTTACTGCTAATCCAAAAAAAGATAAGATTAGAAAGCAGAATAATAATTGTTTATCGATATTGAACCACCAATTTGATATGATTGTTAACTCATTTTTATTATCAGGTTCGTTCATATTTTTTATAAATTAGATACAATTCTTTTAAATGCATTACCTCTAGTTTCGAAATTCTTATATTGATCAAAAGATGCTGCAGCTGGCGATAAAATAATAGAAGCATGTTGATTATCTTTCTTAGCATTTAAATATGAAATTTGTACTGCTGAGTTCATATTTTTAACATAAACTATTTCAGCAACATCTTGAAAAGCGTCAAAAAAAATCTTCTTTTCTAATCCGATAATGAATATTTTTTTTACATTTTTTAAATATGGAATCGCTACTCTCATATCCTTTGATTTTGTGATGCCTCCACAAATCCAATAAATGTTCTTAAATGATTTTAAGGCAGGAACGCTAGATTCTATGTTTGTTGCTTTTGAGTCATTAATAAATAGTGTTTTTTTAATTTTCCTAACTACTTCTTGTCTATGAGAAAGACCGCTAAAATCATTAATCGCTCTGAGACTAGTTGTATTTAAATTTCCCTGCGATTCGAGCAGTGCAACAACATGAGTAATATTTTCCAAATTGTGATTACCTCTTAATGAATAGTTTGAAGGCTTAAAAAGAATCTTTTTATTTTTGTATATCGAATAATCATCGTAATAGTAAATTGAATTTTTATTTTTTCCAGAGATTTTGATTACATTCAATTTATCTTTAGTTAATAATTTTTTTATGAATTTCTGTGTTCCACTATAATCCACAGAAACTATTGCAGTGTCTTTTAGAGATTGTTTTTTAAAGATATTAAATTTTTGCCTTATATATTCTTGCATTGTTTTATGCCTATCAAGATGATCTTTGGATACATTTGTTAATATAGAAAAATTAGGCTTAAACAACGATGTAGTTTCTAATTGATAAGATGATACTTCTATTATGTAATAACCATTTTTTAATGTAATTGATTCAAATATAGATTTACCAATATTGCCAACTAGACTTCTATTAATTTTCAAACGATCAAGAACGTGATCGATAATTGATACAACAGTAGATTTTCCATTTGTACCCGTAACTGCAATAATTTTTATGTTTCCATTATTATAATTATTTTGTGAGTTTAAATATATCTGAAATAAATCTAACTCACTGATAATTTTGATCTTATTCTGTTTTAAAATTTTTATTATTAAATGTGCTTCTTTACCTTTTGTTGATATACCGGGGCTAGGTACACAGAAATCTAGGTTTTTGAATTTAAACTTATTTAAATTAATATTTTTAATATTTTTAATTTTAATATTGTCGTCCCACACATATACATTTGCAGAGCTTTTTTTTAATGCTTTATATAAATTTAAACCTGTAATACCTAATCCCAAAATTAAGATTTTTTTATTTTGGAAAACTTTTGAAAAGATCATTTATTATCTTAGTTTCAAGGTAGCTAGTCCAATTATAGCTAAAACAATAGTAATAATCCAAAATCGGATAACAATTTGTGACTCTGGCCATCCTTTTTTTTCAAAATGATGATGTAGTGGCGCCATTAAAAAAAATCTTTTACCTGTGCGCTTAAAATATCCAACTTGGATGATTACCGAGAGAGCTTCAACCACAAATAAACCTCCAACAATTGCAAGAACTATTTCGTGCTTAATCATCACTGCAATTGCTCCAAGAGTTGCACCTAAAGAAAGTGAACCAGTATCTCCCATAAACACCATGGCTGGAGGTGCGTTATACCATAAAAAACCAAGAGCAGATCCAATTAATGCTCCACACAAAATAGTTAACTCTCCAGCTCCTGGGACATAATTAATAAGAAGATAGTCAGAAAAAACTATATTACCTACTAAGTAGCAGATTAGAGCAAAGGTTAAGGCTACAATCATAATTGGAACAATAGCTAATCCATCTAGCCCATCAGTTAAATTAACGGCATTTGCTGAACCGATTATTACAAAAATAACAAAAGGTATAAAAAAGTATCCCAAATTAATATAAACATTTTTCAGAAAGGGTAAGGATAAAAACTCTTGATTCTCAAGGTTAAGAGTAGTTGCCCAATAAACAAATATTAAACTACATATTATTTCAAGAATTATTTTATTTTTACCACTGACCCCATCACTAGATTTATTAGAAAGTTTTGTGTAATCATCAAGAAAACCAATGGCTCCAAATGAGAGCATTATAAACACGCATGGCCACAATATTAAGCTTGAGTAATTACTCCATAATAAAATTGAAATCAAAATAGATAAGAGAATAATAAATCCTCCCATTGTAGGTGTTCCCTTTTTTGCAACAAGGTGGCTCTCAGGGCCATCTAGCCTAATAGGTTGACCGTCAACCTGAAATTTCGATAATAGTTTAATTAAGTAAGGCCCGAATAATAAAATAACGAATAATGAAGTCATTAAAGCCAAACCAGATCTAATTGTAATATAATTAAATACGTTAAGTATTGAATTATTTAGACTGAGATAATCTATTATATATAAAATCATTTTTTAATTTGCATTATATTATTTAAATAATTAACGGTTTTGTATAAACCTATCGAATTTGATCCTTTTATAAATATTTTGTTAATTTGCTCAACAAAATTTACTATTTCACTATTGAGATATTCAACATTGTTAAAAAAATGCATATTAGCAGAGCTATACTTTTTTCTATTCTTAAAAAAATTTTTTCCAACTAATAAATGAATACTATTTCTATTTTTTGATAAAAAATTTAAAACTTTAATGTGATAATAGTTTGATTTTGAACCAAGTTCATGCATATCGCCAACTATAATTAGATTCTTTTGATTGCTTATCTTTAAAAATGAATTAAGACTTGCAAAAAGAGATGTGGGGCTTGAATTGTATGAATGATCGTGTAACTTTATGATTTTATTGTCTTTTTTTAGTTTTGTTATATTTCCTCGACCCTTTGTAATACTTAAATCTTTCAAATTTTTAATTAAATTAAGGTCATATTTTATCGACTTCAAACAGGCAATTAAGGCCATGGTGTTAGTTATTAAATAACTATTGGTTGAATTCATTTTATATTTAATTTTTTTTTCCTCATATATGCAAATAGCAATATTTAATTGTGATTTATTTATTCTAAAATCATCAAGCATTATATTTGCATTTTTATTAGTTGAGTAAGTAAAAATATTTTTTATTTTTATTTTCCTAGCTTTAGCATTAATTAATTTAAAGTGTGTGGTATCTTTATTAACGATTAATGTATCAAGAGGATATTTTTCATCAATTATTTCTGCTTTAGCTAATGCAATATCTTTAAGACTATTAAAATTACCTCCATGTACATAATTTATATTTAAAATTACTCCTATATTTGGTTTTAAAATTGAAATTAATTTTTTGATTTCATTTTTATGATTCATTCCAACTTCAAATATTCCTATTTTAGTGTTATTAGGCATGTTTAATATTTCTAATGGAACACCAAAAATATTATTATAGGACTTACGAGCAGAAAAAATATTTTTTTCATTTTTCAATATATGTGCTAATGCATCTTTAGTGCTTGTTTTGCCAACACTGCCTGTAATTGCAATGAATTTTGATTTTGAATTATTTCTTATAAATTTAGCAAGTTTAATTAATATTAAATGAGATTTGTTAACTAAAATTTGTGGTATTTTTACTTTATGGTCTTTTTTTTCAACTATTGCGAGTGTTGCTCCATTAATTTTTGCTTCGGCAATATACTTATTACCATCATTTGATTTACCCTTTATCGCAAAAAAAATATTTCCTTTTTTTATTAATCTCGAGTCAACATTGCAACCCGTAAAATATTGTTTTTCAATATTTAAATTAAAGATTTTATTTATATCATCACTATTTAAGCTTATCTTTTTCATTAATTACAAATATTTTTTAGAAATTTGAACATCATCAAAGGGTAAGGATTTATTCTTTATAATCTGATATTTTTCGTGACCCTTGCCAGCTATTACTAAAATATCATGGTTTCTTAAACTGTCTGCCGCATATTTAATAGCACTTCTCCTGTCGCCAATTTCTTGAATATTCTTTGATATACCAATAATTTCCTTTCTAATTATATCAGGATCTTCATTTCTAGGATTGTCATCAGTTATTATTATTTTGTCAGCGTATTTAGTTGCAATTTTTCCCATTACTGGTCTTTTTTCTTTATCCCTATCACCGCCACAGCCAAAAACCACGTGAAGTTTTCCCGTACACATCTCCCTTGCTTCTTTCAAAACATTGGCTAGAGCATCAGGTGTGTGCGCAAAATCTATAAAAATTTTTGCTTTATTCTTTTTAATACCTGCTAATTCCATTCTTCCAGGAACACTTGGTGCTTCTAATGATAATGGTTTCATATCTTGTAATCTATATCCAAGCTTGAAAACAATACTTACTGCTAATAGGAAGTTATTAATTTGAAACTTTGGCATGTTGGCAAATTTAAATAAGTAATTTTTTGAGTCATAATTGAGTTGCATAGTAATATTACTTCTTGACTTGTACTTCTCATAAATCTGAAAATCTGAATTTTTTAAACCAAATGTCAAAAATTTTATTTTTTTAGACTTTAATTCTCTACTGATTTGGGAATAATACTTAAAGTCTTTCGAAATAATATTAATTGTATTTTTTTTTGTATTTTCTTTAAAAAGTTTTAATTTTGCATTTATGTAACTATTTATAGTTTTATGATAATCTAAATGATCATGTGAAATATTTGTAAGTGCCAAGATATCAAAATTTAAACCATATAATCTTCCTTGATCTAAAGCATGGCTTGATGCTTCCATTGCAATGGTTTTATATTTTTCTTTTCCTAATCTCTGAATAATTTGACTTATTTGTAGTGGATCAGGTGTTGTTAAGTTTGATTTTATATATTTAGAGTTATTACCCAATGTTCCAATAATTCCACATTTACTTCCTAATGAATTGAGCAAATATTGAACGTAATAGACCACAGATGTTTTTCCATTTGTTCCAGTTATTGCTACTTTTTTTTCAATATTACTTTGAGATAATTTATATATGATTGATGCATATTCTTTTCTCACATCCTTAACTAAAATTATTGGAATATTTGTTTTAATTTCATTTTTTTTAGAAGTGATTATTGCTGATGGTTTCTTCTCTATTGCCTTTTTAATAAATTTGTTGCCATCAGTATTAGAGCCCTCTATTGCAAAGAATAAATAATTTTTTTTAACCTTCCTGCTGTCACAGGCAATTCCAGCAATTGCAATATTGTTTGCTTGAATCCTTAATAAAAGGTTTGGTGCCATTATTGTAGTGATGTGTTAATCAATAAATTATTATTATTTAACTCATATTCGTTATTTATGGCTAAAATAGGACTTATTCGATCAATAATAAGTTTGCCGACTTTGGCAGCATTCCAACCAGCATTGGTCCAATAAAAGTCCTCTTCAACACCTCTTGGTCTATCAATTACTGTCAATAAGATGTACCTAGGATCATGAATTGGAAAAGCCGAGATGAATGAGGTCATTTTATGATCTCTATTATAGGTCCCATTTTTCATCATTCTAGCAGTTCCCGTTTTTCCACCCACAATCGATTTGTTGCTGCTATTCTTAAAGGCCTCTTTGCCGGAACCTTCTAAGACTACTTGGTTAAAAAGATATTTCATCTCATCGCTGGTTTTTTTTGAAAATATTCGCTCTGAATCTTTTTTATTGCTTTTTAATTTTTTTTCTAAAGTTGGCTTTATTAAATATCCTCCATTAATTACTGAGGCAGTAGCCATAGTTAAATGCAAGGGAGATATAGATAATCCATATCCATATGATATAGAGTCGGTGTTCACTTTCCTCCAAGGATCTGGTTGTTGTGGGTTTGCAAGCTCTGGTAAGTTTAATTCTATCTTGCTTAATAAACCTAATCTATCCAAATATATTTGTTGTAAGTTTGTTCCAATGTCTCGCACCATCTGAATTGTACCAACATTTGAAGAATGCACGAAGATGTCTTTAACTGAACATTTTGCTTCTTCACATGGCGCATGAACATCTTCAACAGTATTCTTACCAACTTTAATTCTTTTTGGAATAGGATAAAAACTATTAAGACTAAAAATATCTTCTTCTAGCCCTATCGCTGTTGTAAATGTCTTCATAACTGAACCGAATTCATATATTCCAAGAGTGTTTTTGTTAAAGTATTTTTGATTTTGTAAATCTTCTACAGGATGATTTGGATTAAAATCTGGAAGTGATACCATTGAAATAATTTCTCCAGTATTAACATCCATTAAAATTCCAGACGCTCCAAGTGCTTTAAATTTTTTGATACCTTTTAGCAATTCATCTCTAACTGCGTATTGAACCTGAATATCAATTGAAGACACAAACTCATTTCTAGATATTTTACTATCAAATGATTTTTCAATGCCTTTAATGCCAACATTTTCAATATCGACATCACCTAAAACATGGCTAACTAATTCATTATGTGGGTATTTTCTTAGATATGATGGCGTTATTGCTATTCCTGTTTCTCCTGTATCATAAATTTGTTGTAGGTAGAAATTAGTAACATTTCTTTTAATCCAAAAATAATTTCCTCCATTTACTTTTTTTTCAAGATGTCCTCTATTAATTTCAGGAAATATAGAAACAATATTGTTTATAAATTTTTTCTTATCAGTAATTTTATCAGGATAAGCACCAATGTTAGCAAGTCTTAAGTTAGCAGTAAGTGGGTTATTATTTCGATCTAATATGTTTCCTCTTGCATCAGTATAACTTTTATTAAATATAGCCTGTTCGTTGGTATTAAATAGATTTACCTCAATAATCTTAATAGCAACGACTAAAAATATTGCTGTAAAAAACAACGAGGCTAAAATTAACCTATTATTAATCTTTGTTAAAAAGATATTAGCTTTCGTTAAATTTTTTTCTGTATAAAATTTATTTTCATCATATCTATGCGTAAATGCAAAACTCTTTTGGTTTATATCAATTCTTTTTTTACCGCTGTAGCGTTTCATTATTGATTACTTATCTGCCAGAATTTTTATTATTAATATTTACATTCATCATCTCATCTAACTCGTTTTTATACTTTGGTACCAATAACTCTTCATTAATAACAACAAATGTTTTATTGTAACTTTCAAGTGTATAACCATTAATTTTTGAACCTAAATTAATTGGAGAAGTTAAATGATCCCACTCAATCCTATAAATATCATAAGCTTCTTGTTGTTTGTGTAGCTCAAGTTGTAATTGAGAAATATAATTCTTTTTTTGAACGGAGATATTTTTAACAATTGATATTCCTATGATTCCAAAAATAAAAAATGAGACTAGAAATAGCTTGAATATATTTTTTATCATTTAACAAAACTCCCGAAAACCAATATCATCAAGCGTAAAATTATTTGGCAAAGAAGATGTTCTTGTGGCATACCTAAGTTTTGCTGATCGAGCTCTTATGTTGGTTTCAATTTCTTCTTTTGATGGTTTAATTGCTTTTTTTCCTGGTATTAGTGAAGCTTCGCTATCATTAGTTTCCACTGGTAAATTTTTATAACTTGAGTAATCCTTACCAGAAGACTTATAAAAATAATTTTTAACTATTTTATCTTCTAAAGAATGAAATGTTACCACACAAATTTTTCCATCTTCACTAAGTGTTTGTTCGGCATTAGTTAAACCGGCAAATAATTCATTAAATTCGTCATTTAGGTATATTCTTATTGCTTGAAATGTTTTAGTTGCTGGATGTTTTTTGTGATTATTTTTTTTTGGATTTGCTTTTAAAACAATGTCTGCCAAGTGAAGTGTAGTTTTTATTGGATTAATTTTTCTATGCTCAACTATTAATTTTGCAATCCTTCTAGATTTACGTTCGTCACCATAGTTATAAATTATATCTGCTAACTCATCTTCTGATACTGAATTAATAAATTCTTCAGCAGTCAACTCACTAGTGCCCATCCTCATGTCTAAAGGACCCTCTTTATTAAATGAAAATCCTCTTTGGGGATTATCTAATTGCATAGATGAAACACCTATATCAAACATAAAACCATCTACTTTTTTTGTATTAAGTTTTTTTAAAACTGAACATATTTCACTAAATTTACTTTCAATAAAATTAAATCTTGTTCCATATTCTCTTTTAAATTCTTTTGCTCTAGATTTAACTTTGGGATCTTGGTCAATTGCAATTACTTCACAAGCGCATGAGTCTAAAAGTTTTTTGGTATACCCTCCCCAACCAAATGTTGCATCAAAATACAATTTTCCTGACTGCGGATTAATTGTTCTAATAACTTCATTTAGTAAAACTGGAGTATGCTCTAAAGTATCTCCATTCATTTACTCTGACGTCTTAAGAATGCTGGAATTTCTAAATAATCATCATCATTATTATCCGAGTGATTTTCAGTTTTATCAGATTTATCTTTGTTCAAAGTTTCACTTGTAGTTGAAAATAAGTCAGGTAATTCACTCTGTCCATCATCACTCTCAATTTCATTGTTATTTTTTGAATCTGATATTAGATCGATTATGCTTGAATAATCCTCTCCAGCAATTTCCTCTTCACTAGCTACTTGCGGCGTAATTTCGTCAACAAGACTAGTATCATCTTCAGACTCTGCCTGAACAACTTCTTCTTCATGCTCATCTTCAATAACAGATGGCATTTCTACTTGTTCCGCTAAATCCTCAGACTCATCATGATCAATTAACTCTGCTTCAGCTAATAAACCTTCCTCTTCTGCTTCTGCCGCTAAGCGTTCTCTTTCAGCTTCTGCATTGGCTTCTGCTTCAGCTAATATACGAGCTTCTTCAGCTTCTGCTGCTAGTCTAGCTTCTTCGGCTTCGGCTGCTAGTCTGGATTCTTCGGCTTCTGCAGCTAAACGAACTTTTTCAGCTTCGGCTGCAAGTCTAGCTGCCTCAGCTTCGGCTTCGGCTTCGGCTTCGGCTTCGGCTTCGGCTTCTAAACGAGCTTCTTCGGCTTCGGCTGCTAGTCTAGCTTCTTCGGCTTCAGCTGCTAGTCTAGCTTCTTCGGCTTCTGCTTTTATGCGCGCTTCTTCATCGGACTCCATACTTACATTTGGCATGGATGTACCATTGTTAATGTTGGCCTGATTACCGACCGTATTTGAAACAGATAGATCAACAATTCTTCGGCCAGGTGTTATTTGTGGTCCTAAACCTGTAGCAACAACTGATACTCTAACCTTACCTTCCATTCTTTCATCAAAAATAGAGCCTACGATCACATCGGCATCAGGATGGACTTCTGCTCTAATTGCATTGGTTACCTTATCTACTTCAAATAGAGTTAAGTCAGTGCCACCAGTAATATTGATTAAAAGACCTTTAGCTCCGTCTAAAGAGTAGTCATCTAATAATGGGTTTGCAATTGCTGCTTGAGCACAGTCAACCGCTCTGTTCTCACCTTCTGCTTCTCCTGTTCCCATCATTGCTCTACCCATGTTATTCATAATTGTTCTTACATCAGCAAAATCTAAATTTATAAGTCCAGGAACTACCATTAAGTCAGTAATACTTCTGACCCCGGCATGTAGTACTTCATCAGCCATTGCAAAAGCGTCATTAAACGTAGTTTTCTCATCAGCAACTTTAAATAGATTTTGGTTTGGAATTACAATTGTTGTATCCACAAGACCTTCCAATTCTTTAAGACCTTGTTCTGCTATTCGCATTCTTCCTGCACCTTCAAACTGAAAAGGCTTGGTTACTACCGCAACTGTTAAGATACCTAATTCTTTGGCAACTCTGGCAATTACTGGAGCTGCACCAGTTCCAGTTCCGCCACCCATACCAGCTGTAATGAAAAGCATATTAGTACCATCAAGATGCTCCATTATTTCATGCTTAGTTTCGTCAGCAGAAGATTTACCAATATCTGGATGTGAACCGGCACCAAGTCCTTTTGTGATTTGAACTCCTAACTGTATTTTACAATCACTGCATGATTTAGATAGTGCTTGTGCATCAGTATTGGCTGCAACAAAGTCAACACCAGCTAATCCTGAGTCAATCATATTATTAATAGCATTGCCTCCGGCACCACCGACACCTATGACTGTTATCTTGGGCTTTAATTCTTTTAATTCTGGAACACTTAAATTTAAAACCATGGTACTTATCTCCTTTTTTAAATTATTTATTCATTATTCCATTTAAGATTCGCTAGACTTTCTTGCGATTGCTTAAATGTCTTATTTTGGAATTCGCTATATTTATCTGGATCCCACATCTGAAAAGTTTCACCCATTCCAACAAATGAAACTTTTTCCGTAATACTTGCAAATTTAATAAGATTGATTGGGAGTATAACTCTCCCCTCAGTATCAAATGATAATTGATGACTGTCTGCTAATAATGAGGTTGAAAATGCACTACGCTCAGCAGAAAAAGGTCCCAACGCATCGATAGTATCACTTAATTTTTTAATACGATTAAATCCACAGCCTTCAATAGAGTTGAGAATAGGTGATGGGTAGCAAATCAATCCTTTGAAACCACTTTCTTCTAGAACGCCTCTAAAACTTGATGGAACCGAAACTCTACCCTTGGCATCAATTTTATTTGTATAGGTCGATAAAAATATCATTACATTCCTAAAAAATTTAACTATCAAAACAATCAACAAAACTACCTCACTTGGGTTAATTTGGGATTGTATGGGATTATGTGGAATTTTATGGGAAAAGTAAATAATTATTTATATTTTTTTTAGTAAAAACAGTAACTTATGAAACAATTACTTTAAAAGAATAAAATAAGTTAATGAAATGATTAGATAATTGTACCAGATGATTTATAAGCCGGGTTCTGTATTTTTATTGCTAAAAATGACGACCATTCATCTAGTTTTGCTGTTACCAGCAAAATCATGCGATCAACCCAGTTATAGCCAAGAATAAACTATTATAACTCTATTAGATCTTGCTCCTGGTGGGGTTTACCCTGCCATTTTTGTTACCAAAAATGCGGTGAGCTCTTACCTCACCTTTTCACCCTTACCTTTTCAGGCGGTTTATTTTCTGTGGCACTTTCCCTGAAGTCACCTTCGCCGGGAATTACCCGGCACCACATTCTTGAGGAGCCCGGACTTTCCTCTCGTTTTCACGAGTAGTCGTCCAATCATCTGGCACATCCGCAACTTAATATTAATCTAATTAGCTGTCAATCATTGCGATTGTAGCTTAATTAATTCTTTCAAATACCTTGGTAAATTAAGATTGTTACCTGGTACAGACAGTTCATTTGGACAGTAGTGAGATTGAAAAGCATATAATACAAGTAATGTTTGTTTATCCATAAAGCCGTTAACTTTTAAATTATAGCCAAATTTTTTTAACAAAATTTGTAAATTTTTAATTTCATTACTAGTAGTATTTTTTTTACTTTTTGATGGATATATTTTTGGCATCAGGCCAATACCATTTTTAAATAATCGCTGCCACGGAAACTTTGGTCCCGGGTCTATCTTTCTGTCAGGAGAAATATCAGAGTGACCTAAAATATTAGCATTTGATATATTGTATTTATTTTGAAGTTCTAAGATTAATTTTTCAAGTTGGCTTATTTGTTGATTAGGAAATTTTTCATATTTGCCAGCTGTACCTGTATTTTGTAATTCAATACCAATTGATTTCTTATTTAAAAGTTTATCTGCTTTCCAACTGGATATACCTGCATGCCAAGCAATATCTTTTTCATTTACAAGAGAATAAATTTTTCCTTTTTGATCTAACAAGTAGTGTGCACTCACTTTGTTTCGTTTATTGAGAAGATGTTTTAAAGAAGCTTGAATTGATGGTAAATTAGTGTAATGAATTATAATATATTTTATTCGTCGTTTTGCTTTTAATTCAAAATTAGGCGACGGTTTAGAAATAATCTTCATAGTCGTGGGGATACATCAATATTTTTTTCTCTGATCATTACAATACCTACTCCTAAAAGAGTCATGGCTGCGCCAATTATAATTTTAATACTAATACTTTCATTAAAACCATCAAATAAATCGAAATGTGTCACAATCAGAGAATTAATAATAGCAAATATTGGAACGATTAATGTTAATGGTGTTATCTTAGATACATCATAATTTGTTATCAAATAATAAAATGTAGCATGACCAATCCCCGTCGCTATTAATGATGTAAATATAACTGCACCCCAGGCAAGATAAGAAGCATTAATTATTACTTCATAATGATTGGTTTCAATAGTTAACGAAACAATACCAAGCATGAGTGCACTAATTAAAGCCAGCCATGCTTGTAAATCAAAAACTTTAATTCCATCTAATTTTTTCATGAAGATCATTGAGATCGAAATTGCAGTTGCAGCTAACAAAGCGAAGTAAACCCCATCTAAATCACTAAATATAGTTGGTTCAAACATTAATGTAATTACACCTGCAAAAGAAAGTATGATACCAAGAATTCTACGCCAACGGATAATTTCTTTTAAAAAAATTGCCGATAGAATAGTTGAAATTGGTATTCCAAGTTG
>ERZ802819.156-NODE-156-length-44760-cov-11.3226_pt1 | contig 44760 bp, 52 predicted proteins | sample MGYA00345647_ERZ802819 | MGnify/ENA primary metagenome ERZ802819 (study PRJEB30503, sample SAMEA104212355) | marine metagenome | biome: Westerlies Biome; feature: [SRF] surface water layer (ENVO:00010504) within the epipelagic zone...; material: water...
TCATCTTTAGACACACAAAATTTTCATAGCTGAATAGAATAGTAAGCTGGCCTGCATAGCCTCTAATCGGATCAAGAGACATTAATTTCACTATGGATCTCGTATTAAAAGACATTGAATTATTTGATGAAATAGCAAAAAAGAATAAGATTCCATTGGAAATTTCTCCTTTAATTAATCAAATTTTCAAAGATGGACAAAGTAAATATGGTCCTAGGGAGTGGTCCCCAAATATTATAAAGAGATTAGAAGATGCTACAGGTATATCTGTTTTAGCTCCTAGTTTTCCATCAGAAATCATTGACGATGAAGAACCCCAAGAAGGCTTTGAGGTTTTACCGACGGGTCTTGAAAAGAATAATTAAAAAAGGGTGACTAAAAAAGCCACCCTTCAAAATTTTAAACAACAAATTCTAATTAGTTATCTGTTGCATCTTTCAAGATTTCATTTGCATCTTTGTTTAGCTGGTTAAGAGTAGACATAATATCTTCTCCATTAATAATCGCAGCGTAAGCTTTTTCAACTTCGCCTCTAACGGAATAGTAACCAGGAACTGAAGGTTCACCTTTTCCGTACTTAACCATAGATAATGATTTGTCGTACTGAGGTAAAGCATCTCTTTTTTCTTTAATCAAAGGATGATTTGCAGATGAAGTTCTAACAAAACCGTAACCACTCTCGGTTGACCATACAGCTGAATTTTCAGTATTTGAAATATACTTCATCCACTGATATGCAGCTACCATTCTATTTGCGTCACCTGTATTACCCATAATTAAACCACCACCATATAAGTTAAGCACTGGCTCACTCGTAGTATAAGACATTGGAGCAACATCCCAGTTACCATTGTAGCCTTCTTCAATAGATTTTTGGAAATATGTAATTCCCGATGTAGATCCAGCGGAGAACAATACAGAACCTTGCCCTAAATATTGTTGGTCTGTGTATTTGCCTCTTGCAACAATTGCACACCCTTTACTAGACATGCCTTGAATAAATTCCATGGCCTCAACTGATTTTGGTCCATTGAAAATGTATTGACCTGATTGATAATCAAATACATCACCGCCATGAGCAAAAACCCATGCAGCAAAATTACTAGCATCAGTATCTATTTCATAACCGTAACTTGGTTCCTCACCCATTTTACCGCTAAAGTCTTGGTTAGTAGCAGCACAAGCTGCTTTAGCAAAATCAGCAGGTGTCTTTGGTTCATTCAAACCCAGTTCATTTAACCAATCTTTGTTGTAGTATAGAATTTCGATTGATTTACCAACTTCATGAAGTAATTTTGGATTTCCATCAAAATAAGGTGAGTAACTAACTGTCCAATTTGCACCCCAGTCATCTTTATCAGATTGAGTGACACCCCATTTTTTACTATTAGCCAGCATAGTTTGGTCTATAGAAGCTTTAACAATATACATATCTGCAGCAGCATTTCCATAACCTCTGGCTACATCAGCAATGTCTTTAGTTCCAGCAGATGACATCATCGCAGACTGAACTTTTCCATAATGACCTTTGTAAACAACATTTACTTTGATTCCTGTTTCTGCCTCAAATCTTTCAGCCCTTGCTTTCATCGCATCAAGTCTTTCATCAGAATATTGAACCCAAAATTCTACTGTTTGACCAGTTGGGTCAGCATTTTCAATATCATCGGCTGTTACCGCGAAAGCTTTACCTGAAATCAAGATTAAAGAAGCAAAAAATAATTTTATTATAATTTTTGAAAGTTTCATAACCTACCTCATTTATTTAATTTGTAAATGAAGCAATGATACAAGAGTTAGATTACATATTTATGTCAAATATTCTATTTCAAATATTCTATTTCAAATATGCATTTATTTTATTCTTTTATACCAAAATTGGATATGCTTTCAATGAATAATCTTTGAGTGAAAAAATACAAAATTAGTATTGGCGCTATAGCGATTAAACAAGCTGCCATAAGTAAGTGAAAGTTAGGACCTACTTCTCTTACAAAGCTATATACAGAGACGGTTACAGGATACCAATCCTCCTTTGTTAATATCAAAAGAGGCCAAGCAAAACTGTTCCACGCAATGATAAAAGTGAAAAGGCCAACAGTAACAATAATTGGCATACTCATTGGTATAACAATACGCGTTAAGAAATAAAAGTGAGACGCACCGTCGAGTCTTGCTGCTTCCCATAGTTCATTTGGAATTTTTTTAAAGTATTGCCTCAAAAGAAAAATAACAAAAATATTGCCCATAAAAGGGACTGTTAATCCTTGTAAGGTGTTCATCCATGTAGGACCAAATGGCAACGGAATAATTTCACCTCTAATTATCAGCAAATGAGGAAGCAAAGTGATTATCTCAGGTATCATTAAGGATAAAAGAAGGAAATAAAAAATTAAGTTTTTAAAAGGAAATTCTATTCGAGCAAAGGAATAAGCTGCGGGAATACTTGTTAACAAAACACCAAGTACTGTAATAGTACTTATGATTATACTGTTAATTGTATACCTCTGGAAATTATTTGACGTCCAAACCTCTACATAATTTTCAAACATAGGACTTCTAGGGAAAACATATTGATTTATTGCCTCACCTGCCGTCATTAGGGAGGTCATTATCATATAAAAGAAAGGGTATATTGATATAATGAATACCAGTGATAAAATGATATACGGCGCTCTAGTTTCAGAATTAAAAATTTTAGTCATAATTAATTCTTTTCCTAAAAATAACATATTGAGAAATCGCTAGAACATTTAAAAGTATAAATAATATTACACCTTCAGCTGCAGCATAGCCGTATTTTACCCTTCCCCAAAAGTGATCAAAAATTTCAATAGTAACAACATCCATCGTGTCTCCTGCTGAGGATGTTTGCATAACAAATATACTATTGAAAGCCTGGAAAGTGTTAATAAAGCCTGTTAACATTAAGAAGAAAATTATTGGCATCAGAAGTGGTATTGTTATTTTTACAAACGTCTGCCATCTAGAAGCGCCTTCTACTTTGGCAGCTTCATACAGATCACTTGGAATAATTGAAAGTCCTGCTAACAAGATAATCGCGTAATAGCCAGTATAAGACCAAATACCATAAAAAATTGACGATGTTAACGCGAGACTTGGCCCTGCAAAAAGACCTTCAATTTTAACACCAAACAAGATTTCTGTTATAGGGCGCTTGTCGAAAAGCCATAGCTGTGGTTCTATACCAAACAATCCCACAAATTGATTTAAAAAAGAAGTTTCTGCTTTTCCAAAAATTAGAAAAAATACCGCGGCTCCCATTACAGCAGGTGTGATATAAGGAAATAAAAGTATCATTTGGAAAAACTGTTTGCCTGCTAATTTTTGATAGAGGGCAAAAGCAATGACTAGGGCCAAACCAACTTCAAAGATTATTGTAAAAAGAGAATAGTATAATGTTTGAATTAATGAATATAAATAATCATCATCTCCTTCAGATATCATTATACCCCAGTTAGAATTGATTAAATAAATTCCAATAATGAGAATTAACACAGAAGATATCAAAACATAAAGTTTGTTTTTAAATTTGTCTTTGAATTCAGACCAAACCCAATAACTTAAAATAAGAAAAAGTAGACCAATAACAAAAAACCAAAACGCTGATAAACTTCCCAAGATACGTTCATAATTTTCAAAACCTAAAAATCTTCCTTTAAATACTTTCCATTTATGAACGCTCATGTACATTCCAAAGAAAACTGGAAAAACACCAAAAAGACTTATTATTAATACTGATGGAGTTATAAAAGTATATCCAATTAATTTTTCTGAATGCTTCCTGTAGAAATTCATCATTTGTCAACTTTACTTTAAAATTGTTACATATTAATTAAACTGAAATAAAAATTATATTAAAGTTTTAATTTCAAATTTTACACTTATTTTGATTTATTTTTTGAGAATTCAATTAATTCTAAAGTGCTATTTACACATTTTTCAAGATCAAACCAAAGCTCAGGATCAAGTTCAATATTAAAGACAGTATCAGATTTAATTTTTGTATTTGATATTATTTGTTTCCAAGGGATGCTTCCATCACCAACAGCCAGGTGAAGGTCTCCATTACCTAAGAAAAGTGCTTCAGAGCTTACGATTTGTTTGAAGATTGCACTACCTAAAACCCTGCCAGAGTTTTTCGGCGCGTTAAAAGTTGCTGTGACGCTGGCATTTATCGGCACGAATTTGATGGAAATAGTATCACCTCATGGAAGAGGGCTAGGCGCGTTATTTGATAGCGGAAAAACAAATTCAGATTATCCGCTTATGTTTGCTGTCTTGATTGCTTTAGCCGTATTGGGAATAGTATTATATTATTGTGTGGTGGTGCTAGAGCGTATTTTTGCGGGCTGGGCTGACCAGTTATCAAGGTAGTGAAACAGGTTTAAAACGCCTTTAATAGTTTGGGCTAATATTCTGAATTATTACTCTGAATTTTTACTCTGAATTATCACTCTGGGCACTCACCTCATTGCCGTCATAAAATTTTTTTGCATTGCAACTGGATTTATGGGGCTGGATTTATGGGGATGGATCAAGTGTGAATGCGCGTGTATCGCCAGTTTTGCTATTATAAGCAACAAATTCCCCACTATTTGTATATATACCAGTAACAGCCGATATCACAACTTGATGTGTAACCATGAGATCTAGTCTTTCATCAGGCTTTTCATTAAAATAATTCTGTAATTCTAAAAGGGTTTCTTCTTTGTTTGCGTGTCCTTGAAAGAATGAATTTAATCCAGAAAACCGAACAACTTCCCCAAGGCTCATTAACCGTGCTGTGTCATAACATCGACACCAATAGCTAGATAAAACAGTATCAAATTGAACTTGTGAGCTTGCTAATAACGCGCCTATCTTTAGGGCCTGTTTTTGCCCAATATTGCTTAAATTACGTTGTGTAGAACAATCCGAAAGTAAGAAATTTTCAGGATCTCCAAATCCAGGGGCAAGGGCATGACGCATAAATACAATATCTGCATCTATCTCGCTGATGGCGTTATGGGCTATCTCATTACAAAGCGCGTTATGAGCCAGTAATAGTCCTATAATGAAGGTTGCACAAAATTTTAGCATTTTAACGTTTTCAAAGTGTTTTAAAAAGACTTCATGTAAATCTTATCAGTTACGTGTTTAGACCCAAAAAAACAGAGAGTTGCAAGTATCTAAACATCATTTTTCGTAATTTTTCTATCGATGATGGTTTATTTTATTTTGTATCTTTAGGTTAAGTTTTTAATTTGTGAAAAACAGATGGAAAGGTACTTGCATTTATCCGATGTGTAATTTATTCACGTGTGTATTATTCAGGCGGTTGTTTGAATTTAATGGGGGTTAACATTTAGTATGGATATGTATTTATCCGAATATTTACCAATAGCTGTTTTTTTGGTGATAGCCATAGTGCTGTCGGCCGCATTTGTTATTGGGTCTGTATTGATTGGGCGAAGTGAGCCAGATATAGAAAAACTCACCGCTTATGAATGCGGGTTTGATGCCTTTAATGATTCTCGCAAACCGTTTGATGTTCGTTTCTATCTCGTTGCCATCTTATTTATTATTTTTGATCTTGAAATTGCATTTCTGTTTCCCTGGGCTGTGGCATTAGGTGAAATTGGATTGATGGGGTTTTGGTCAATGATGGTGTTCCTTGGGGTTTTAACAATTGGTTTTATTTATGAGTGGAAAAAAGGAGCATTAGAATGGGAGTAATACCGCCTCGAATGGATGTGCCCATACCTCCGGGTGAAACACAAGATAAAATCTTAAACGCGGTCACTGATGAGATTACAAATAAAGGATTTGTGATTGCCAGCGCAGATAAACTCTTTAATTGGGCGCGCTCAGGCTCTCTATGGCCTATGACGTTCGGATTAGCCTGTTGCGCGGTTGAGATGATGCATTCAGCAGCAAGCAGATATGATATGGACCGCTATGGTATGTTGTTTCGGCCAAGTCCAAGACAGTCTGATGTAATGATTGTGGCTGGAACATTAACAAATAAAATGGCACCCGCATTAAGACGTGTTTATGACCAGATGCCAGAACCTAGATGGGTTTTGTCAATGGGGTCATGCGCAAATGGGGGTGGGTATTATCACTATTCCTATGCGGTAGTGAGGGGATGCGACCGTATCGTGCCAGTAGATGTGTATGTTCCTGGATGCCCGCCAACAGCAGAAGCATTGATTTATGGGCTATTGCAATTGCAGAAAAAAATCAAACGCACCGAGACGATTGCCAGAAGGTAAGTATCAGAGAAGATAAATACCAGAAGATACATACCAGAAGATATACATCAGAAGATAAAATTATAATTAGTTAAAGTAGGTCTAATTTTCGTGACAACCGCAGATACCATCCATCCTGAAATGACAACCAATAATACTGAGCCCTCTTTTGAGGCTTTGGCAACACAATTATTGGCTAATTCAGCAGAACGTGTGCCTTCTTTAAAGGGCCAGTTGGTCTATCGATGTGAGCTGAGTAAACTAATTTCAGTTTTAAAGCTTCTCAACTCAAATGAAAACCTAGAATTCTCACAGCTATCTGATCTGACTGCGGTAGATTATCCAGGTCGAATACAAAGATTTGAGCTTGTATATCAACTGTTATCTATAACACATAATCGGCGCATTAGAATTATTTGCGCTATCGATGAGGGGCAAATAGTTCCATCTGCAACGGGCGTTTATAAATCTGCTGAATGGCCAGAAAGAGAAGTCTGGGATATGTATGGGTTATTCTTCTCTGACCATCCAGATCTTAGGCGTTTATTAACAGATTATGGGTTTGAAGGTCATCCATTGCGCAAAGACTTCCCCCTAACAGGATATGTAGAAGTCAGATATGACGATATAGAAAGGCGGGTTGCCTACCAGCCGGTTCAGTTGACACAAGAATATAGGGATTTTGACTTTTTAAGCCCATGGGAGGGGGACCAAGAACTGGTTCACTCTTCGTTAAATGCAGAAGCTGAAAACAAAGAAAATGCCAAGAAAGACGGGGGCTCTTAACATATGGGCGAAATGCAGATTAGACCACTCACCCTTAATTTTGGCCCGCAACACCCTGCTGCCCATGGTGTTCTGCGGCTTGTTCTTGAAATGGATGGAGAAGTCATCCAGCGTGCAGACCCTCACATAGGACTTCTTCACAGAGGCACAGAAAAACTAATTGAACAAAAAACCTATTTGCAAGCACTCCCTTATTTTGATCGTTTGGATTATGTCTCACCAATGAATCAAGAGCATGTATGGGCTCTGGCAATCGAATCTGCATTACAAATTGAAGTCCCCAGAAGAGCGCAGCTTATCAGGGTGATGTTTTGTGAGATCGGACGGATTTTAAATCATTTACTAAACCTTACAACCTTTGCGATTGATGTTGGGGCAATGACACCCTTACTATGGGGGTTTGAGGAACGAGAGCATTTAATGGAATTTTGTGAGCGTGCTTCTGGCGCGCGCTTGCATGCTGCCTATTTCCGCCCGGGCGGTGTTCATCAGGATATTCCAGACGGGCTGGCAGAAGATATCCTTAATTGGTGCGATAAATTTCCTAACTTTATTACAGATTTAGAAACCTTGTTAACCGATAACCGCATTTTTAAGCAGAGAACAGTTGATATTGGGGTTTTATCAGCTGATAACGCGCTGGCTTTAGGGATGAGCGGCCCGGTAATTCGCGCATCTGGACTTGCATGGGATTTAAGAAAGTCAAATCCATATGATGCCTATGATGAAATGAAATTTGATATACCGGTTGGCAAAACAGGTGATTGTTATGCACGGTATCTGGTTCGTGTTGAGGAAATGAAGCAATCTTTGTCAATCATCAAGCAGGCCATTCATAAGATGGAGCCTGGCCCTGTTCTTGCGCAGAATAATAAAATCACACCTCCGCGCAGGGGGGATATGAAAATGTCAATGGAATCCTTAATCCATCACTTCAAAATATATACAGAAGGGTTCCATGTTCCAGCTTCTGAGAGCTATACCGCAGTAGAAGCACCAAAAGGCGAATTCGGTGTTTATCTGGTATCAGACGGAAGCAATAAGCCCTACCGTTGCAAGATTAGGGCGCCTGGGTACTTCTTTATGGCTGCGGTGGATGAGATGTCTAGAGGGCATATGTTAGCTGACTCAGTGGCTATTATTGGTTCATTGGATGTTGTATTTGGCGAGATAGATAGATGAGTATTCACGACCTAGTTGCTGACGACCAGCCAGAAAACTTTTCATTTTCAGCTGAAAATGAAGATAAAATAGTAAAAATCATTGCTAAATATCCAGAGGGAAGGCAGGCATCTGCTGTCATGCCCCTTCTGGATCTGGCACAAAGGCAGCATGATAATTGGATCCCAATGAAAGCAATTGAGCTTATCGCAGAGCGTCTTGGGATGGCAAAGATTAGAGTTCTTGAGGTTGCTAGCTTTTACACAATGTATAATTTGAAGCCAGTGGGTAAGTACTTCCTGCAATTATGTGGAACTACCCCTTGCATGCTTCGTGGTTCTGATGATGTAACACGTTGCATTAAAGATAAACTGGGTATTAGCTCTGGCGAGATGACATCTGATGGCAAGTTTAGCCTTCTTGAGGTTGAGTGCCTTGGTGCGTGTGTGAATGCGCCTATTATTCAGGTAAATGATGATTTTTACGAGGATCTTGATTATGATTCAACTGAAACATTAATCGATGCCTTAAGTAAGGATGCGCCGCCGCCAATTGGGTCTGTTAAGATGCGCTCTGGCTCACAAGCCGAAACAGGTCCGACCTCATTAGAAAAAATGGCGGCTAAATCGCAAAAAAAGAAATCTGAAAAAACGGCTGGGACTGCGGCTGAGCAGAGTAGGAACTAATGAATGTTACAGGATAAAGACCGTATTTTCACTAATATTTATGGCTGGCAGGAAGCTGGATTATCTGGCGCTAAAAAACGTGGCGACTGGGATAATACAAAAGCGATATTAGCAGTTGGGCATGATGAAATCGTGGATAGGATGAAGCAGTCCGGATTGCGCGGACGCGGCGGTGCTGGTTTTCCAACCGGCGTAAAATGGTCTTTTATGCCAAAAGAGGTAACGAATAGACCTCATTATTTAGTGGTTAACGCAGATGAGTCTGAGCCTGGTACCTGTAAAGATAGAGATATTATAAGGCATGAGCCTCATAAGCTAATCGAAGGATGCTTGGTAGCTGGTTTTGCCATGAGAGCGCATGTGGCATATATTTATATTCGCGGTGAATTTGTAAATGAATACAGAGCATTACAGAGCGCCGTAGATGAGGCTTATGAAGATGGCCTGCTTGGAAGTAACGCTGCAAATTCTGGGTGGGCGTTTGATGTTTATGTGCATCGCGGCGCTGGCGCTTATATTTGCGGTGAAGAAACAGCGCTTCTTGAATCGCTAGAAGGTAAGAAGGGGCAACCAAGATTAAAGCCTCCCTTTCCGGCAGGTGTTGGTTTATATGGCTGTCCAACTACTGTAAATAATGTTGAGTCTATTGCTGTTGGCCCTACCATACTGCGCCGCGGGGCAGATTGGTTTTCCTCTCTGGGAAAAGAAAATAATACAGGAACAAAGTTATTTTGTATCTCTGGTCATGTGAATGCGCCTTGTAATGTTGAAGAAGAGATGGGCATTCCTTTGAAGGAATTGCTAGAAAAGCATGCTGGCGGGGTGCGTGGTGGCTGGGATAATTTATTAGCGGTTATTCCTGGTGGCTCATCTACACCTCTGTTAACAAAAGATGTGTGTGAGACAATGACAATGGATTTTGATGCGCTAAAGGCAGCAGGAACAGGGCTGGGTACGGCTGGGATTATCGTAATGGATAAAAGCACGGATATTGTGCGTGCCATAAGCCGTCTATCCTATTTCTATAAGCATGAGAGTTGCGGGCAATGCACACCTTGCAGAGAAGGCACTGGATGGATGTGGCGCATGATGGACAGGATGGTCAGGGGACAGGCAGAGCCTCATGAAATAGACACTTTATATGAAATCACAAAACAAGTTGAGGGTCATACGATTTGTGCGCTAGGAGATGCTGCGGCATGGCCAATTCAAGGATTGATCAAAAACTTCCGTCCAGAAATTGAGCGGCGGATTGAGATGAATAAAACAGTTACGCAAGCCGCGGAATAGAGATGAGATAAATGCCTAAATTAACGGTAAATTCTATAGAAGTTGAGGTAGAGCAGGGAGCAAGCGTGCTTCAGGCATGTGAGGAAGCTGGTTTCGAGATCCCACGTTTTTGCTATCATGAACGTCTGTCAATTGCGGGTAATTGCAGGATGTGTCTTGTTGACATGGAACGAGCGCCCAAGCCTATCGCTAGTTGTGCGATGCCTGCCGCAGATGGAATGGTAATCAGCACCCAAACAGACCGTGTTAAAAAAGCACGTGAAGGGGTAATGGAATTTCTGTTGGTAAATCACCCTCTTGATTGTCCTATTTGTGACCAAGGCGGGGAGTGCGATTTGCAAGATCAGGCCATGGGGTACGGCCATGATGGTTCGCGATATAAAGAAGCAAAGCGAGCTGTTGAAGAAAAACAAATGGGCCCGCTGATTAAAACAATTATGACACGATGTATCCATTGTACAAGATGTGTGCGCTTTGCAACAGAGGTGGCAGGTGTTCCAGACCTTGGTGCTATCGGTCGCGGGGAACAGGTAGAGATAACAACCTATCTTGAAAAAACAATCGCATCTGAATTAAGCGCGAACGTTATTGACCTATGCCCAGTTGGCGCTTTAACCAGCAAGCCATATGCATTTATCTCACGGCCCTGGGAGCTTAATAAAACAGAATCTATTGATGTAATGGATGCGCAAGGGTCAAACATACGAATTGATGCCCGAGGCAATCAGGTGTTGCGGGTAATGCCTCGCTTGAACGAAGATGTTAATGAGGAATGGATTTCTGATAAGGCTCGATTTGCGATTGATGGCTTAAAAACGCAAAGGTTAGACAAGCCTTATGTAAAGCGTGATAATGGTAAGTTGGAGGCAGCTAGCTGGGATGAGGCTTTTGCTGCGATTGCTAAGAACCTGAAAAAAGTAAAGCCTAATAACTTTGGTGTAATAGCAGGTGATCAGATAGATGCTGAAACCTTGTTTGCAATGAAGCTTATGATGGAAAAAATTGGTTCTCCGCATATGGATTGCAGGCAAGATGGCGCTGATATTGATGGCAATGCACGTGGTAGCTATTTGTTTAATTCCACCATTGCAGGAATTGATGAGGCGGATGCTATTTTGATTATTGGCAGTAATCCTCGTATTGAAGCGCCTGTGATGAATGCCAGAATCCGAAAGCAGTATTTAGCTAGTGGTTTGCCGATAGCGTATATCGGACAATCTGTTGATTTAACCTATCCAGCAGAATATCTTGGAAGTAATGCTTCTATATTAGCAGATATAGCGGAGAATAATCACCCATTCTGTAACACGCTTCAATCTGCTAATAACCCGATGATAATTGTTGGAAATGGGGTTTATACGCGCCATGATGCAAAAGCGTTATTGCATCATATCTCAGAAATTGTAAAAACTTTTGATGTTGTCCATAAAGGCTGGAACGGGTTTAATGCGTTGCATAATGCAGCCTCGCGTGTTGCTGGTCTTGATATTGGTTTTCTGCCTGGAAAATCTGGAAAATCTGCTCGCGCCATGCTTGCGGATGCTGCTGACGAAAAGATGGCAATGATTTGGCTTTTAGGGGCAGACGAAATTGATGCAAACATGCTTGAAAATACGTTTGTGGTATATCAGGGGCATCACGGCGATGTTGGCGCGCATTGCGCAGATGTTATATTGCCAGGCGCCACCTATACAGAAAAAAATGGGTTATTTTTGAATTTTGAGGGCCGTGTTCAAGAGGTTCGACGAGCCGCATTCCCGCCAGGGGATGCAAAAGATGACTGGTCTATAATCAGGGCGTTTTCAGCCGTGATTGGACAGCCATTGCCGTTTGATACTCATGAGGCATGCCGGCAGATGTTAGTGTCAAGCTTTCCGCATTTTGCAGAGATAGGTCAAATTCGCTCCTCCAGATGGAAGAAGATTGGCAAGTCAGGCAAAATTTCGGATGAGCCAATCTCAGCGGGTTTAACAGAATTTTACATGACGTGCCCAATTAGCAGAGCGTCGCAGACAATGGCTGATAGCAGAACTTCGCGTGAAAATAATACCAAACAGATAGCTGCCGAATAGGAATTCAGATGAGTGGTCTTGATTTGACATATCTAATTGAACTTGGCTGGCTTGTGCTTCAGGTTTTCATTGTTATTATCCCTCTTTTAATCGGTGTTGCATATCTCACCCTTGCGGAGAGAAGAGTGATTGGCTTTATGCAATTACGCAAAGGGCCAAATGTTGTAGGCCCCTTTGGATTGCTTCAACCATTTGCAGATGCTCTCAAACTACTATCGAAAGAGACCATCCTGCCCGCAGGCGCCGATAAGGTTACCTTTGTAATCGCCCCGATGTTAACTTTTGTTTTGGCGTTAGTTGCATGGGCCGTCATACCGTTTGGCGAATCTCTTGTTATTGCAGACATAAATGTCGGTATTTTATATTTATTTGCGGTCTCGTCACTTGGCGTTTACGGAATTATCATGGCTGGATGGGCCAGTAATTCTAAATATGCGTTTTTAGGCGCGTTGCGTTCAGCTGCTCAAATGGTTTCGTATGAAGTCTCGATGGGGTTGGTGATTATCACTGTATTATTATGTGTTGGCTCGCTAAATTTGTCAGATATCATTGAAGCTCAGAGAACGGTATGGTTTGCACTGCCTCTGTTCCCTATGTTTATTGTCTTCTTTATTTCAACATTGGCGGAAACAAACCGGGCACCATTCGACTTACCAGAGGGCGAATCTGAGTTAGTTGCAGGTTATTTTGTTGAATATAGCTCTATGAGTTTTGCATTATTCTTCCTGGGGGAATATGCAAATATGATTTTGATGAGTGCCATGACGACCATATTATTTTTAGGGGGTTGGCTTCCTCCTTTTGATATTTATCCACTTAACATCATCCCTGGCCCAATTTGGTTTATTTTGAAAATTTGTTTTGTGCTATTTGTCTTTCTTTGGATGAGAGCAACGACACCTCGATATAGATATGATCAATTGATGCGTTTAGGATGGAAAGTATTCCTGCCGTTTTCTCTTATCTGGGTTGTTCTAACAGCCGGATTTTTAATTAGTTTTGATATGCTGCCAGCGACTGCTGGGCTTAACTAGAAAAGGAGCCTATCTTATGCAAGCTGCGATGAATGCAATTAGATCCTTCCTGTTGCTTGAAATACTTCAGGGATTAGCACTCACATTAAAGTATTTTTTTAAGCCGAAGGTAACGTTGAATTACCCGTTCGAGAAAGGCACATTATCGCCTCGTTTTCGCGGGGAACATGCTTTGCGCCGATATGCTAATGGTGAAGAGAGATGCATCGCATGTAAGCTTTGCGAGGCAGTGTGTCCAGCGCAGGCTATCACGATTGAAGCAGAGCCAAGAGATGATGGCTCAAGGCGCACAACACGATATGATATCGATATGACCAAATGCATTTATTGCGGTTTTTGCCAAGAAGCCTGTCCGGTTGATGCCATTGTAGAAGGACCAAATTTTGAATTTGCGACAGAAACCCGTGAAGAGTTGTTCTATGATAAAGACAAGCTTCTTGCAAACGGTGATAGATGGGAAGGGGAAATAGCTCGTAATTTAGCATTAGATGCTAAATGGCGATAGCTAATTAACAATAAAACAATGAATTACACACAGTGTTTAATCTTATCTAGTAAGATTGGCTTTGGTTGGAGAAATGCATGATTGAAACGTTATTCTTCTATCTCTTTGCCAGCATTACCTGTCTTGCAGGTTTGATGGTTATATCCTCGCGCAATCCTGTTCATTCAGTTTTGTTTCTAATTTTAGCCTTTTTTAATGCCGCTGGATTATTTGTGTTACTCGGGGCAGAGTTTTTGGCGATGTTGCTCGTGGTTGTGTATGTCGGCGCGGTGGCTGTATTATTCTTATTTGTGGTGATGATGCTGGACATAAATTTTGTTGAGTTGCGAGAGGGCTTCCAGCGTTATATGCCGTTAGGACTTGGCGTTGGAGGCGTGTTGCTGGCAGAGATATTATTTGTGTTTTTTAATAGCGCAGATATGCCCGAGACAGTGGTAATGGTAAATGAAGTCAGTAATACACGTGCGCTTGGACGCATTCTCTACACTGATTATATCTATTTGTTTCAACTTGCTGGATTGATATTGCTTGTTGCGATGATAGGGGCGATTGCGCTAACGCTTCGCAAAAGAGAGAATGTGCGCCGCCAATCTATAGCAAGTCAGACAGAGCGCACACGCGCAGATAGTATTGAGGTTGTATCAGTACCCTCAAACACAGGTGTGAAGAGGTCTTAAAATCATGGAAATCACTCTTTCTCACTACCTGTCAGTTTCCGCAATATTATTTGTGTTTGGCGTGTTTGGTATATTCATTAACCGTAAGAATGTCATAACAATTTTGATGTCTATTGAGTTAATATTACTGTCGGTAAATATTAATATGGTGGCATTTTCAGCCTTTACAGGCACAATTTCTGGACAAATATTTTCACTTTTTATTTTGACAGTAGCTGCAGCAGAAGCAGCAATCGGGCTTGCTATTCTAGTAATTTACTTCCGAAATAGAGGGTCTATTGCGGTTGAAGATATCAATGTGATGAAGGGGTAACGCAGTGCTTTATCAAGCAATTGTATTTTTGCCATTATTAGGCGCAGCTGTTGCAGGCTTGCTTTCTGTTCGCCAGCAGCATCTGCCTGCAGAAATAGTAACAGTCGTGGGTGTGTGCGCCTCATTTTTGCTATCTTGTTTTGCATTTTATCACGTGGCATTGTTACATAATCCGGTTACTATTGACGTTGCACGATGGATTAATTCAGCTGATTTTGTGGCGAACTGGTCTTTTCGGTTTGATACGCTGACAGCTGTTATGCTGATTGTTGTTACCTCGGTTTCCTCATGTGTTCATATTTATTCCATTGGCTATATGCATCACGATAAGGCACGGGCGCGTTTCATGTCGTATCTGAGTTTATTTACATTTGCCATGTTGATGCTTGTGACGTCTGATAACCTGCTTCAATTGTTTTTTGGATGGGAAGGCGTTGGTGTCGCCTCTTATTTATTAATTGGTTTTTGGTACCATAAGCCGTCTGCCCATAAGGCGGCAATGAAAGCCTTTATTGTAAATAGAGTTGGTGATTTTGGATTTGCTCTTGGCATTTTTGTAATCTTTTACTTATTTGGCAGTATAGAATTTGATGACATTTTTTCTAATGCATCTGATTTTTCTAATACCTCTATTGTATTTTTAGGCTTTGAGTTGCCAGCATTAGAAGTGGCTGCAATCTTATTATTTATTGGTGCGATGGGTAAATCTGCCCAGCTTGGATTGCATACTTGGCTTCCTGATGCCATGGAAGGGCCAACCCCAGTATCAGCCCTTATACATGCAGCAACAATGGTAACAGCAGGGGTTTTCCTTGTTTGCAGATTATCCCCTGTTATTGAATATGCGCCATTTGCACTTGACGTGATAACAGTAGTTGGCGCGCTTACCGCCATTTTTGCGGCTACGATTGGAATGACACAATTTGATATTAAGCGCGTAATAGCCTATTCCACCTGTTCACAATTAGGATATATGTTTTTTGCAGCGGGTGTTTCTGCCTATCCAGCCGCAATGTTTCATCTCACCACCCATGCTTTTTTCAAGGCGCTTTTATTTTTAGGGGCAGGGTCTGTCATACATGCGCTTTCAGATGAGCAGGATTTGCGAAATATGGGCGGTATTTGGCGAAAAATCCCAATAACCTACAGCTTAATGTGGATAGGCTCGCTAGCATTAGCAGGCTTTCCGTTTTTTGCAGGCTATTACTCAAAAGATATGATTTTAGAGGCAGCCTGGGCCTCTCATAGCTTTACAGGTCAAATGGCCTTTTGGCTTGGCTGTGCTGCTGCATTATTAACTGCATTTTATAGCTGGCGGTTATTGATAATGGCCTTTCACGGCAAACCGCGTTGTAGTGCAGAGGTGTTTGAGCATGTTCATGAATCCCCACCAATTATGATATTACCTCTTATTCCGCTTGCCTTTGGAGCGATTTTTGCGGGCTGGTTTGGTTATCAAAGCTTTGTTGGCTATGATATGAGTTATTTCTGGGGAGACTCATTATTTATATTACCTGAACATCATGCAATGGAAGAGGCACATCATGTTGCAGAATGGGTAAAAAGACTTCCCGTTATTCTTGCGGCATCAGGCGTTGGTCTGGCTATTATCGCATATTTAATCATTCCGTCTTTGCCTGCACGGGTTGTGTCGATGGCAAGGCCAATACATACGCTTTTCTTCAATAAATGGTTTTTTGATGAGTTGTATGACCTATTATTTGTGCGCGCATCGGTTCGCTTTGGCAGGTTTTTGTGGGTTAAGGGTGATAAGCAAACCATTGATGCGTTTGGACCTGACGGCTTGTCTGGGCTCGTACTTAATGGCTCTAACAAATTGTCAAAATTACAATCTGGATATGTTTATCATTATGCATTTGCCATGATGATAGGGGTTGTAATGTTGTTGTCCTGGTACTTCAGCGGATTTGGGAGATAAGATATGCTGTCATCTTGGCCAATTCTGTCTATCGTAACGTTCCTTCCTCTTATAGGTGTTTTGTTTATTCTCCTAGCAAGCGGAAATAACAAATCGTCCGAGCATAATTGTAAAATGCTTGCAATTTGGGTTTCTAGTTTCACATTTATTGTCTCTCTTATCTTGTATTTCGGATTTGATACCACGATGGCTGGCTATCAATTCGAAGAGCAGGTTGAATGGATCGCCGGTAGCGGTATATCCTATCATTTGGGTGTGGATGGCATATCGATGCCCTTTATTTTGCTATCAACATTTTTAACACCGCTTTCGATATTAGCGAGCTGGCATTCGATTAAAAATAGAGTTCGCGAATTTATGATAGCATTCCTCGTGTTAGAAACCATGATGGTTGGAATGTTTGCATCACTCGATATGATGATGTTTTATTTGTTTTTTGAAGGCGTATTAATTCCGATGTTTTTGATTATCGGAATTTGGGGCGGGCCGCGGCGCGTATATGCTGCTTTTAAATTCTTTTTATATACGCTTGCAGGCTCTGTTTTGATGCTCGTTGGTATTATGGTTATGTATCTGCAAGCTGGAACCACTGATATTCCAGTTCTTTCAGATTTTAACTTCCCGCCAGAGCTACAATACTGGCTGTTTATTGGCTTTTTTGCCTCATTTGCTGTAAAAGTGCCCATGTGGCCTGTTCATACATGGCTGCCTGATGCGCATGTGGAGGCCCCAACGGCTGGGTCAATGATTTTGGCTGGTGTGTTATTAAAAATGGGTGGGTATGGTTTTATTCGCTTCTCATTACCTATGTTTCCAGATGCATCTGTCTATTTCGCACCCTTTATATTTGTACTTTCGGTTGTGGCTATAATTTATACATCTCTTGTCGCGCTTGCACAGAGCGATATGAAAAAGCTAATTGCTTATTCTTCTGTGGCGCATATGGGGTTTGTGACAATCGGCATCTTTACTCTGAATGAGCAAGGAATAACAGGTGCAATGTTTCAGATGATTAGTCATGGTCTTGTATCTGCCGCCTTATTCTTTTGTGTTGGTATTGTTTATGACAGGCTGCATACAAGAGAAATAGATGCTTATGGCGGCGTTGCAGATGTCATGCCCAATTATGCAGTGTTTTTTATGATTATGATGCTTGCATCTGTTGGTCTGCCAGGAACGTCAGGGTTTGTTGGCGAAATTCTGGTGCTGGTTGGCGCTTATAAAGCAAGTTCACTTGTTGCGTTTTTTGCGGCAACAGGTTTGGTTCTTGGTGCAGCTTATATGTTGTGGCTTTACCGCAGAGTTGTTTTTGGAAGAGCTGAAAAAGGCGAGGTTATTCGTATGCCTGTCCTGAATAATCGGGAAATCATAATTTTGGTGCCGCTAACAATTTTTATTGTGTGGTTCGGGATATATCCAGCACCCTTGTTAGATGTTTTGAACCCCGTGGTTGCTTTGATTAGTGAAGCTGTGTCGAACACCCAAATGGCAACAGCCAATCTCCAATAACCAATTTAAAGGATTTATTCTAAACTATGCTGTTTACACAAATGACTTTTCAAGCCGCTTTGCCAGAATATATTCTGGCAGTTGTGGCATTAGGCCTTGTTTTAATGGCTGCCTTTACGGGGGAGTCTCTTGGTTCTAGAAGACTTGTAAAAATGATTGCATTGTTGGGGTATGGGTTTGCCTTTGCAACCACTTTTATATTGCCGTCAGAAAGCCAAGTTATTTTTCTTGGTTTGTTTAAAATAGATGGTTTTCTGGTTTATATGAAGGGATTGGTGCTTATCGGGGCGTTTTTTGCGTGTTGGATGGTTGATGAAGATTGGTCTGATGGAGTGGAAAAACCTGAATATCAGGTTTTAATTATGCTTGCTACTTTAGGTATGCTGTTAATGATTTCGGCTAATGATCTGATTTCATTATATATGGGTCTTGAGCTACAATCCCTTCCTCTTTATGTTATTGCTGCGATGAATACACGTTCCCTTAAATCATCTGAAGCCGGGTTGAAATATTTTCTGCTAGGGGCTTTATCATCAGGAATGCTGTTATATGGCGCCTCTTTAATTTACGGATTTAGCGGCTCTACTCAGTTTGGAGAAATTGCATCCAGTATTGCCCAGAATGGTGCCTCTTCAGGGATGATTATTGGGGTTGTATTCCTGCTATCTGGATTGGCATTTAAGGTTTCTGCAGCACCGTTCCATATGTGGACACCAGATGTGTATGAGGGCGCGCCTACGCCAGTTACAGCCTTATTTGCAATCGCGCCCAAGGTTGCTGCCATCGCGCTCCTTCTGAATGTTACCCATTTCGTATTTGCCGATATCCGACTGGAATGGATGCAAGTAATAATCGCACTTTCTGTTGCATCGATGGCTGTTGGTGCTTTTGGTGCGATCATGCAAAAAGATTTAAAGCGCATGATGGCCTATTCATCTATTGCGCATATGGGGTATGCTCTTGCTGGATTGGCTGCAGGAACACAACAAGGTGCGGCAGGCGTGATGATTTATATGACGACCTATATTTTTATGGGGGCTGGTACCTTTTCAATAATTTTGATGATGAGGCGTGATGGACTTCCCGTTCAAAAATTATCTGATTTAGCGGGCCTTTCATCTACTCACCCTTATTGGGCATTTGGTTTGATGGTATTTATGTTTTCTATGGCAGGCATTCCGCCATTGGCTGGATTTTTTGCAAAATGGTACGTGTTTTTAGCAGCCGTTAATGCAGGTTTAATTCCATTGGCGATAATAGGGGTTTTAACCTCTGTTATTGGGGCTTTTTATTATTTGCGTATTATCAAGCTGATGTATTTTGAGGATGTTGACCAGCCACTAGATACTAATGCACCAAAGGAAAACATAATTATTCTTTCCGTTTCATTGATTGTAACTATTTTATTTTTATTTATTATTGGTCCATTACGTGAATGGACTTACTTTGCGGCAACTAATTTTCCGATATCCGGTGCGTTATAATGGGAGCATTTATGGCCGAGAGATATTCACCCAAGTGGGAGCTTCATTATCAAGATACTGCCACTTCTGCATTAGACGTAGCAAAAGATTTCATTGAGAATTCAGAGTTACTGCCTCAAGGTAATGCATTTCTGGTTGCAGAGCAGACAGCAGGCCGTGGTAGAATGGGACGTAGTTGGATATCCCGTAAAAATGATGGGATGTATCTTTCTGTTATTTTATCTCCTAAACGTGCCCAAGCTGAATGGCCAACATTGTCATTTGTTGCCTCTCTTGCGGCTATACAAACGCTAAATTCTATTTGTCCAGATGTACCTGTTTCACTAAAATGGCCAAATGATTTGATGGCTGAAGATAGAAAGCTGGGCGGTATTCTGCTTGAGGCTGATGGACCGCACGCTATTGTAGGGTGCGGTATTAATATTAAAAATGCGCCAGAGATAACAGATTCCCTATTTCCATCAACCGACATCGCAAAATACCAATCCAATATACCAGAGCCACAAGAATTAGCAGAATCATACATTAATAATTTGGAGAATTTGTATCAGATTTGGCAAAATTGTGGGCCAGCCCCTCTTTTGGCTAGATGGCAGGACAAGTCCAATATAATCGGAAGGCAGTTAACCGTTGCCTTATGTGATAAGTCTGTGACAGGCATCTGTGATGCATTAGAGCCAGATGGTCGTTTAAATCTAGTCGACATGGATGGAAACGTTCATCTCATCACGGTAGGAGACGTGGTGTTGATGGGAGAGGTTAATGCTTCTCGCAATTGATTGCGGAAACACACATGTTGTTTTTGGCATATTTAATCATTCTGATTTGCGTCATAGCTGGCGGGCTCAAACCTCTGATACGATTGATAAGGAGCGTTTTTTATCCTCGTTTTTGAAACAATTAGCACATTTTGGCTTATCGCTACCTGACATAACAGATGTTATTATTGCTTCTGTTGTGATAGAGGCAACGCATTGTTTTGATTATTTGGAACATTCCATTGCAATTCCATTTCGCTCTATTGCAAACCCATCAATAATTTTGCCAATTGATATTGATGTACCAGACCCATCTCAGGTTGGTGCAGATAGAATTGTAAATGCAGTTGCAGGCTCATCCTTAACCCAGTCAGATGTTATTATTGTGGATTTTGGGACTGCTACTACGTTTGATGTTGTTAAGATGAGTGCTGGCAGAGCTGTTTATAAAGGGGGGATTATTGCGCCTGGCGTTAATTTATCTGTGGAAGCGCTCAGTAATGCTGCATCAAAACTCCCTGATATAAATCTGAATGTTCGACCAGAGCATCTCAAAGTGATAGGCACAAACACACAAGATGCCATGTGGTCAGGGATAATATGGGGATATGTTGGACTAATCGAAGGTATTATTCATAAAATAAGAGACGAATCAAAAAGTGATTTTGAAATCATAGCAACTGGTGGGCTGGCATCATTGTATTTGCCATATTGTGAGCTAATTAAACAACAGGAACCAGATTTGACCTTAGTAGGGCTGCATCAAATCGCCAAAATTAATGGATATAAATAGATGAATTTTTCAAAAGACGAGCTTATTTTTGTTCCGCTAGGGGGGGCTGGCGAAATTGGAATGAATGTAAATTTGTATCATTATAAATCAGATTGGTTGATGATTGATCTGGGAATTAGTTTTAGTGATGAGACTACCCCTGGGGTAGATATTATATTGCCTGATATTCGATTTGCTGAAGAGCAGAAAGTCAATCTGCGGGGCATTATTCTAACCCATGCGCACGAAGATCATTTTGGCGCTATCCCTTATTTATGGGATAAATTACAGGTGCCAATTTATGGAACTGCCTTTACGCTTGCTTTGTTGCGCCGGAAATTAGCAGAAGCAAAATTACCTGAAAAAATTCCTTTGCATGAAATAAAGTATAATGTTGATTATAACTTTGGCGCTTTTACAGTTGAATTTGTTGCATTATCGCATTCGATACCTGACCCGGCTGCACTTATAATCAAAACAGATATAGGCCAGATACTCCATACAGGAGACTGGAAACTTGATGAAACCCCAATGCTAGGGGGCAAGACAGATGTTGCTAGGTTAAAGCAAATTGGGGATGAGGGTGTTATTGCGCTTATCGGTGATTCAACCAACGCAATGGTGGCGGGCAGAACCCCATCAGAGGCCGTTGCGCGGGAGGGATTAACAGATGTAATCGCAAACGCACAACAGACTGTAGCAATTACTTGTTTTGCAAGTAATGTGGCTCGCATAGATTCAATCGTTGCAGCTGCAAAGGCAAATAACCGCCATGTGTGCGTGGTTGGACGCGCACTTCACCGTGCTATTTCAGCTGCTAGGGATACAGGATATCTAACAGATTTGCCAGATTTTGTATCAGAGGCAGATGCGGGGTTAATGCCAAGGGAGAATCTTGTTATTATTTGTACAGGCTCACAAGGTGAGGGACGAGCCGCCCTTGCGAAAATTGCCAATGGTATGCATGAAAATATTAAATTGAATAGCGGCGATACGGTTATTTATTCATCGCGTCAGATACCCGGGAATGAAAATGCCATTGCCAAAGTTCAAAATCAACTTCTGCGCCAAAAAATTAACATTGTGACCGATGAGGACGCTCCTGTTCATGTCTCAGGGCATCCTGCAAGAGATGAATTAATCGATTTATATAATTTGGTTCGCCCAAAAATTGCCATTCCAGTGCATGGCACAGCAAGGCACTTAGAAGCTCATGCAAAGTTAGCTGTATCGTGCCAAGTCTCCCAAACACTTATTCCAGAAAATGGAGATGTAATTAAATTCTCTAGCAGTAACGCGAATAAAGTGGATAGCATACAAGTATCTCAATTTACCCATGAATCAGGTAATGTGGTTGATTTGCAATCAGATATGTTGAGATCCAGAAGGCAGATGTTATGGAATGGCTCTGTTAGTGTATCTATTTTGTTAGATCAAATGGGCGGGCTCATGCAGGCACCAACGGTAAGTCAGGACGGTGTTTGTATTATAGAAGAAGAGAGCGACTATTTAGCTGACATTAGTATGCTGGTTGATACGCAAATGGAAAAGGCAAACACGAAAATATTAATAGATGATAGTGCGATTGAAACAATGATAATTGGTAAAGTGAAAAGTGCTACTAAATCTAGATTTCGTATTAGACCAAAAGTGCATATGCACGTAATTCGTATCGCCGGATAGCGACAAAAGGATTATATTTAGTGGATATCGTTTCATCAATTGTTGTTTATATTTTACTGTGGTGGTGGGTTTTTCTGATGGTGCTTCCTTTTGGCAGTGCCCCGCCAGAAATTCCTGAAAAAGGTCACGCAACATCTGCGCCCGCAAACCCAGCAATGCTTAAAAAAATAATCGCTACCACGATTATATCCGCTATTTTGTTTATAATTGTTAAATTGGTAATCGAATCGGAGATCTTTGCGTTTAGATAAAAAAAAACAAGGCTTTGTGCCTTGTTTTTTTCACACCACAAAATGTGGTGTTATTTTCTCCCTAAACTCGGCCCCACTTTTCACATTGGCCCGATTAGATAAGATTAAAACAATGACATGAAACTGTCACGAAAAAAAACAGGCTTAATTATTGTATGGTGAAATAAAAATTAATTTACATCTGATAAGATGTTTTCTAAACATACCCTTAAACCGCATCAAAAAAAGATAGTTATTTTTCTGATTTTTTTTAAAATAACTTCGAACATAAGGTAATAATGTGACTATCGAAATATTAATCGCAAGTGACCATGGCGGCACAAGGCTAAAATCAACTTTGATATCACACCTTACCGCTAATGGCATGACAGCAACAGATCTGGGGCCTGAAGCAGATGGTGCTTCTGTTGATTACCCTGATTATGCTGCTAAATTAGCACGTTCAATACGCTCAAATGATGGAATGGGTATTTTGATTTGCGGATCTGGTATTGGAATGTCTATTGCTGTTAATCGATATGAGTGGGTAAGAGCAGCATTAGTGCATGATGAAACTTCGGCAAGGTTGTGCCGCGAGCATAATAATGCAAATGTTATTGTCCTTGGCGAGCGTTTAATCGGAGAATTGACAGCAATATCTTGTGTTGATGTATTTCTTAACACAGGCTTTGCGGGAGGGCGTCACCAAAGGCGCGTAGAAAAACTTAGCAATCCATCTGGCTTATTAACACAACAGGAGAAATAATATGCATCAGGATAAAAAAATGTTTATTGATACTCTGGCAATTGGCGATCCAGAAGTTGCTGAAGCTATCGAACATGAGTTGGTGCGCCAGCAAGACCAAATAGAAATGATAGCCTCAGAAAATATTGTGTCTTCAGCTGTGTTGCAAGCGCAAGGTTCTGTATTAACAAATAAATATGCAGAAGGATATTCTGGTAGACGCTATTATGGTGGCTGTGAGTATGTAGATGTTGTTGAGACATTAGCCATTGAACGTGCCAAGAAATTATTTAATTGTGAGTTTGTTAACGTGCAGCCACATTCAGGCGCGCAAGCAAATCAGGCTGTCTTTCTGGCATTATTATCCCCAAATGATACCGTGTTGGGGATGTCTCTTGCCTCTGGCGGGCATCTTACACATGGAAGTGCTCCAAATCTTTCAGGCAAATGGTTTAACGCGGTTCAATATGGGGTAAGCCGTCAAACAGGTTTAATTGATTTTGACGAAGTTCGAGATTTAGCAAAAGAACATAAGCCAAAAATGATATTGGCAGGTGCATCAGCCTATCCAAGACAAATTGATTTTTCTAAATTCCGTGAAATTGCAGATGAAGTTGGCGCACTTCTGATGGTTGATATGGCTCATATATCTGGATTAGTAGCAACTGGTCTGCATCCAAGCCCGGTTCCCTATGCAGATATCGTAACCTCCACAACGCATAAAACATTGAGAGCGGGTCGAGGCGGCATTATTTTAACCAATAATGTGGAGCTTGGTAAGAAAATTAATTCTGCTGTATTTCCAGGCTTGCAAGGCGGGCCTTTGATGCATGCTATTGCTGGCAAAGCAGTTGGCTTCAAAGAAGCATTAGAGCCTGAATTTAAGACATATATTCAATCTGTTATAGATAATGCTATCAGGCTGGGTGAGGTTTTAAAGGAGCGTGGCCTTGACCTTGTCTCTGATGGAACAGATACCCATCTTGTGCTAGTTGATCTAAGGCCTAAGGGCCTTACGGGCAATATAACCGAAGTCAGTTTAGAAGCTGCAGGAATAACGTGTAATAAAAATGGTGTTCCATTTGACCCTGAAAAACCAATGGTAACGTCTGGTGTTAGGCTTGGTACACCTGCTGGTACCACGCGGGGATTTGGTCTATCTGAATTTGAACAGGTGGGGCATATTATAGGGGATGTATTAGATGGCTTAGCTTCTAATAAATCTGATAATTCAGTTGCTGAAAAGCAAGCAAGAGCACAAATCTTGGAATTATGTCAACGCTTTCCAATTTATTGAGGGGATGGTTTGCGCTAAAGACGCCTAGATAATAAATTTAATGCAGGGTTGTTTGAGATGTTATGTCCATTTTGTAAATCAGAAGATACGCAAGTAAAGGATTCTCGCCCATCAGAAGATGGAACTGCGATTAGAAGGCGCCGGCAATGTAATAGTTGCGATGCGCGTTTTACAACCTTCGAGCGGGTGCAATTGCGTGAGGTTTCTGTCATTAAAAGAGATGGCAGCAAAGCATTATTTGACAGAGACAAATTGGCAAAATCATTTAAAATTGCGTTACGCAAAAGAGATGTTGAACCTGATAGAATAGATCTAGAAATCAATGAGATAGTAAAGAAACTTGAATCCACAGGTGAGCCTGATGTTGCGTCTGAATATATAGGCTCGCTTGTTATGAAGGCCTTGTCCAAACTTGATAAGGTAGGATATGTTAGATACGCATCTGTTTATCGCAATTTCGCAGATCCTCAAGATTTTGAAGAATTTGTGAATGAGCTTCAAAAGTGAAACAGGCCTCATCATTGGATGCGATCGATGCGCACTGGATGAGATGTGCTATCGCATTAAGCAATAAAGCTCAGGGGCTTACCTCAGAAAATCCAAATGTTGGCTGTGTCATTATTGATGCGGATGGTAATCTGTGTGCTTCTGGATATACAAAAGCAGGCGGGCGCCCGCATGCTGAACAGGTAGCATTAGAAAAAGCAGGAACCAGCGCTAATCAAGCTACCATATATGTTACGTTAGAGCCTTGTTCTCATTTTGGAAAAACACCGCCTTGCGCACGCGCTATTATCGAAGCTGGCATTAAAAGAGTGGTTGTAGGCATTATTGACCCCGATACCCGCGTGAATGGTCAGGGTATCGAGCAGCTAAGACAAGCTGGCATTCGCGTTGAAATCAATGTGTTGGGCAGAGAAGTTGCTGATATTATGCCCTCTTTCTTGGCAAGAAAAAAATTAATGCTTGATGGTCTGGAGCCTAACTTAAACGCAATGCCTCATATTACGGTGAAAATAGCACATAGTCGTGATGGCTTTGTGAGTAAGGCAAGAGGAAAGGGAGGCCAAATATCAAATCAGGTGTCGTCTGCATATGTACATGATTTAAGAAGCAGAGTAGATGCTGTATTGATTAGCCAGAAAACAGCGCTTGTGGATAACCCGCGCCTAACCGCTAGAATTGAAGGGTTTAAACATCCAACAACACGGATAGTGCTAGACAGAGATTTTGAGCTTTTAGAAAAAAGTCTGCTTGTACAAACAAGTGATACACATCCCTTAATCATGGTTTGTCAAAACAAGCCAGACCCGACGCATTGGATATATCAAAGGCAAAAAAAAGATAACATTCAGCTTATAATTATGAATGATAATTACAGGTTAGAGTCCATTTTTAATGCTTTACTTCAACGTGGTCAGGGGCATCTATTAGTGGAGGCTGGGCCGCGATTATTAGAATCTCTTTTGTCGGCTAAGCTTGCTGATGAATTTATACAAATAATCAGCCCTCAGAAAATGGAAGTTGGATTATCTATTATAAATACAGAACAATCGGTAGTATTTTCGCCGCCACCACCTTATGTAGTATCAAGGCAATTTAATCTTGCTGAAGATAGTGTTAAAATTTGGAAAAGATAGAAAATCAGAATGTTTACAGGCATCATTACAGATATTGGTGAGTTGGTATCCTTGGATAAGCAAGGGGATTGGCGCTTGAGAATCAAAACCAATTGGGAAACAACGGAAATTACAATTGGTGCGTCTATCGCTTGTTCAGGCATTTGCCTGACGGTTATTGAGAGAGACGATAATTATTTTGACGTGGCCGCGTCAATGGAAACAGTATCTGTTACGACACTGCAAAATTGGCAAATTGGAACAAAAATCAATCTGGAGAGAGCGCTTCGAATGGGGGATGAGCTTGGTGGCCATATCGTATCTGGTCATGTGGATGGTATTGCAACTATTACAGATATCAAACCTGAAAAAGATTCCCATCATATTCGCTTTGAAATAGAGGATACTCTAAATGGTCTAATTGCAAGCAAAGGTTCTGTTAGTATTGATGGGATATCATTGACCGTAAATTCCGTAGCGAATAATAGCTTTGATGTAAATATTATTGCACACACCTGGCAGGAAACAACTCTTGGAAATCGTGCGGTTGGTGATACAGTAAACCTTGAAATTGATATGTTAGCTCGCTATGTTGCAAGATTGCTCGAAACCCAAAAAAAACAATAAATCAAAAAGTTAACACCTCATTTTATCACACTGATGGAATTACCCAAAGGAATTAACCACCAAAGGAATTAACCACCAAAGGAATTAACCAAAGGAACAAAATTGTGTCTGATTTAAATGCAGTAGGGATTGATCCGATTGAGGATGTGATAGCTGACGCCGCAGCTGGAAGGCTGTTTATTCTTGTAGATGATCAAGATAGAGAAAATGAAGGTGATTTATGCATTATTGGTGAATATGCAACGCCAGAGGCTATCAACTTTATGGCTACGCATGGTAGAGGCTTGATCTGCCTTGCACTCACACGTGAGAAGTCAGACGAGCTTGGTTTAAGCCTTATGGAACAGAGAAATGAATCCCGCCATTCCACTGCGTTTACCACCTCAATCGAAGCAAGAGAGGGGGTTACAACAGGGATTTCTGCACATGATAGATCCCATACGATAAAGGTAGCAATCAAGCCTGATGCCACAATTAATGATATCACAACCCCAGGGCATATTTTCCCGCTCGTTGCCCGTGCAGGAGGCACATTGGTGCGGGCAGGGCATACGGAGGCGGTAATTGATATTGCCAAGGCTGCAAGCGCTAATGCAAGCGGGGTTATCTGTGAGATAATGAATGATGATGGAAGTATGGCAAGGTTACCTGACTTGGTTACTTTTGCTAAAAAACATGATTTAAAAATCGGGGCAATCGCTGAGTTAATTGCATGGCGCAGGCGTAATGAGACGCTTGTATCCAGAATATCTGAAACGGTCATCAATTCAAACTTTGGCGGGTCTTGGCGCATGATGGTCTATCGTAATGACATAACCGGCGTAGAGCATGTTGCTTTATTGAAAGGGGATTTATTAACCTCTGAGCCTGTATTGGTAAGAATGCACGCACTTGATATGATGGTGGATGTCTTAGCAGAAACAAATCAACATCGCTCATTTGGAGAATTGCACAAGGCCATGAATATGATTGCGGAGAAAGGCAGGGGCCTTATTGTCTTGTTGCGAGAGGCAAACTCCAGCAGTATATCTCATCTTGTTGCATCTAGAGTTGGCGCAGAGCAAGATAAAATAGTTAGCCCTGAGCTTCGGGATTACGGCGTTGGAGCCCAAATCCTGAGCGACCTTGATATTCATGACATGATCCTTTTAACCAATTCACGGCCGAATGTAATTGCGCTTGAAGGATATGGTCTCACTATTTCTGGGTGGGAACCGATTTCAGTAGAATAAGGCATCCATATAGAAAAGGGACAGAGATGAGCAAAAAATTTCTCATTATTGAAGCAAGATTTTATCACGATATTTTAGATGCCCTAGTTGATGGCGCCATTCAGCAATTGGCATTAAATAAGCTCGAATATGAGCGTCTTGAAGTGCCTGGCGCATTAGAGATTCCAGCCGCTGTTGCGATGGCTGCACATACAGGCTCTTATGCGGGTTTTATAGCGCTTGGATGCGTTATAAGAGGAGAGACGTCACATTATGATACTGTTAGTAATGAGTCTGCAAGAGGGCTGATGCAGCTTTCCTGTGAGCGGCATCTTGCGATTGGAAATGGAATAATTACGGTTGAGAATAAAGAGCAGGCATGGGCACGTGCACGTATCTCTGACAAAGATAAAGGGGGCGCAGCGGCGCTCGCCGCTATTAAAATGCATTCCATAAAAGAGCGCTACATAAAATGAGTGATACACTATCAAACCAAAAGAAACATCCCATGCCAATGCGTCAACGAAGTGGGGCGCGCATTGCAGCGGTGCAGTTGAATTTTCAGCATTTATTCGTCAGTTCGGATTTGCAATCATCTATATCTGAATTTCTAATGCATTATGCTTCTGATGTGGCAGAAGACATGCAAGTAAGAGAAATCGATAATGCCTATTTTCAGCAACTCGTTTTGGGGTGTGAGTTACATAAACAGCTCATAGATGATATTATTTCTTCATCCTTAGGCGAAAGCTGGAAACTCGAGAGATTATCAAAAGCAGATTATACAATTCTTCAGGTGGCCATTTGTGAGCTTAAACATATCCCACACACGCCCGCCAAAGTGGTAATTAAAGAATATTCAAGTATCGCTGATGCCTATAATAGCGATGTATCATTTGTTAATGCCGTATTAGATAAAGCGGCACGGCTTCTAAGGGCTGACGAGATGAGTGCCTAATAGCCAATGTCACAACTTCATTAGGCTATGTCATTATTGAAATTTAATATTCTATTCTGTGTTTTGTCTTCTTCTAAGGTTGAAAAATATCTGCTCCAAGATACCAAGCTGAACCCCTGGCGCCGTTGTCTTTTCAGATTCATAATCAACCGAGTTTGGTAGTTCTGTGATCTTAGTCATATCCAGAAGAATGTCATTATCATCAAATTCAAAAGCATATAAGTCACTTGAATTTATAACCGCTTTGCGGCCTAGAGGTGATTGTCGTTTAACATTTGAATAATAAATCTTTTTCGATGCAAAACTGCCCTCAAAACTAGGCGGACCTAAAATGAATTGAAGCTCTGATTTACGTGTGCTTCCTATCTGGATTTTATCAATATCAATAGCGTCTATCTGATTACCATGCGTTGTTTCTTGAGCCGCGCATGATATCAAGAACAGCAATGCAAATACACAAATGGCACCTGAAATCAAATGCTGAATATTCGTCATAATGTGAGTGTGTTTCAGGTTTGTTTTACTGATATTACTCAAACATCTGATGAAAAAACTATCATGCATCATTTCATGGCTCATTTATTGTATCCTGCTTAATTTGCTAATAACGTTGTTAATCAATGCCTATTCTGGTAGCTAAGGTCAACATATTATAGGAATGAATTATGATTGCTAACAGGTTTCGTCAAAAAATAGCAGATGTTTTTTTCGGTTCTCAAAAAACACCGTTAGATCCCCACCAAAAAGCATATTACAAATGTTTGGAAGCGAGCAGAAGACAAGAATTTTATACTGAATTTGAGGTTGCTGATACCTTTGATGGACGTTTTGATATGTTGTGTCTCGTGATGAGTATTTATATGCAAAAACTTAGTCAAGACACTGAAAAAACGAAGCAATTCAGTCAAAATTTGTTCGATGCGATGTTCAAAGACATTGATTTAACATTACGCGAGATGGGTGCAGGAGATTTAGGGGTTGGCAAGCGTGTTAAAGTCATGTCAGAGAGTTTTATGGGAAGGCTGACTAAATACTCACAGAGTGTAGAGAATAAGGATGCAACTATGCTTGCAGATACACTTTCTAGGAATTTATATAGAAAAGCGGGTAGTGTTAAAGAAGATAGTACCATTACGCAATTTGTATTTAATTTTTATGAGCAAATGACAATTCTGGAAGCAGAATATTTGATTTCAGAGGATTTCAATATGAATGATTTTATTGCTACCTGCCTTGGTAGCCAGCGTTAGATGTCGAGCGAGATAGGGCATGCAGAATTTGACATTAGACAAAAATATCGACTTATATCTTATAGATCGTGGTAGTCCGTTAACGACTTTATCTGGCACGCTTGATGATGATGGGTGCCGATTTATACAAGAAAGGTTTAATTTTGTTGATGTTAGCGGTGTTACTATATCCGCAAATATAAAAAAAATTTCAAAGGATTGCTGGGAGTTAACAGGCACCCTAATTGCCCAAGTAACCCAAGCATGTGTTGCCACTGGCCAGCCTGTGAAAGAAAAACTGGATATAACGTTAGAAGAAAGATATGTTCTACAAAATGAGCAAGAGGGGCATATAGCTGAGATTGATGTTGATGCTGCTAATGTTGAAGTTCTTGAGACAAATATATTACAGGTTGGTGAGTTAATAGCGCAAACCATTGGGGTTGAGGCAGATTCCTTCCCAAAACAAAAAAATACGCCAGAGGTTCATGTTTTTGGCAGCGATAATAAGGATGAGCATCCATTTGCAAAGCTTTCTAGCTTAAAAAAGTAAACTATATGGTTTCTTGTTATTCGCAAGATTAGGAGTGTTACCAAGTGTCGTTGAATATTAGAATTGCGTTAGATGCTATGGGGGGAGATGATGCCCCGGATATTGTTGTTTCAGGAGCAAGCATGGCACGTAAGCGTCACCCTAATCTTGAATTAATTTTTATTGGTGACGATCAAAAAATAAAACCTCTTATCAAGAAATACAAAAATCTAAGTGATGCAAAAATAATACATACTGATGATATGGTGGCACCAGACGCAAGACCGGCACAGGCCCTGCGGCATGGCAAAAAAACCTCAATGTGGCTTGCTGTTAACGAAGTGGCGAGGGATAATGCGGATGCTATTATTTCTGCCGGAAATACTGGGGCATTAATGGCTATTTCCAAACTCCAGTTGCGAATGATAAATGGGGTAACACGCCCTGCTATTGCTGGGTTTCTTCCAACAATGAGAGGGTTGTGCTGTATGCTCGATCTGGGCGCTAATATCGAGGTTGATGAGCGCAATCTTGTTCAATTTGGTATCATGGGTGCGTCTTTTTGTTCTGCAATCACTGGTATGAATAACCCATCTGTTGGCATTTTAAATGTTGGCGAGGAGGACCAGAAAGGTTTTGATTATTTAAGGCGTGCTGGCATTAGCTTGTCTGACGAAACTCTGAATTTAAACTATGTTGGTTTTATTGAAGGCTCTGATATTGTAGCTGGCGATACAGATGTAATTGTAACAGACGGATTTACAGGCAATGTTGCTCTTAAAACAGCGGAAGGCACCGCTAAATTCTTTATGCATCATTTAAGGCAGGCATTTCGAAGCTCGTATCTAAGCAGAATTGGTTTTTTGCTTTCAAGAGCAGCCTTCATGAAAATGAGAAAGACCGTAGATCCGCGATATTATAATGGTGCAATTTTATTGGGATTAAATGGTATTTGTGTTAAATCTCATGGTGGGGCTGACTCTGTTGGTTTTTCAAATGCAATTGAGGTAGCCTGTGATTTAGTTGAGCATAAGTTTATACCTAAAGTGAATGACTCTATTTCTGCAGCTGAAAAAGTCATTCAAAGTAAAGCAGAATAGAAAATAAACATATGAAACAGATATTGATGACTGGTGTTGGCGCTTATCTGCCTGAAACAATTCTTACCAATGATGATTTAGGTAAGTTTGTAGATACAGATGATAATTGGATTAGACAACGCACTGGAATTATTTCAAGAAGAAAGGCTAATCCAGAGGAACTTACATCTGACCTTGCCGTTAAAGCTGCCAATCAGGCTTTGCTATCATCAGGGATTAATATATCCGATATTGATTGTATTATTGTAGCAACCACTACACCTGATTGTACCTTTCCATCAACAGCTACCATAGTCCAAGAAAAGCTAGGCGCGCATAATGCGTTTGCGTTTGATGTTCAGGCAGTATGCGCTGGTTTTGTGTATGCTCTGTCAGTAGCGAACGGATTAATGTCAGCAGGACAGGGTAGCAATACATTGGTCATAGGGGCAGAAACATTTACTAAGCTACTGGATTGGAGCGATAGATCAACTTGTGTATTGTTTGGTGATGGGGCAGGGGCTGTTGTATTACAAGCGGAAAAAAGTGAAGAAGGTTATGGTATTATAGCAAATACCCTTCACTCTGATGGTAGATATAAAGATATATTATATGTTGATGGCGGCGTTTCAAGCACAGGCACTATTGGGCATGTTAAAATGCAGGGCCGTGACGTCTTTAAACACGCAGTTGAAAAGCTAGCAGCTGCAATGGATGAGGTTTTGCATATATCAAATTTGACATCGGACGATATTGATTGGCTGGTGCCGCATCAAGCAAATATTAGAATTATCAATGCGATGCAGAAGAAACTTAACCTGCCAGATGAAAAAGTTATTAAAACTGTTTCCCATCATGCCAACACATCAGCTGCGTCAATCCCGCTTGCTCTTACCTCAGGTGTGGAAAGCGGACAGATTAAATCAGGTCATCTGTTAGCTCTGGAAGCAATAGGGGGTGGACTTAGTTGGGGGGCCAGCCTTGTAAGATATGGCAGACCTGTTTAGCAATCTTCTTTATTTGATAATTAAAGCAATTGTTTCAGAGTGTTGACTTGCTATCTTGACGATGATAGCTTTTGTTTATGAGTAATACTTTAACACGTTCTGATCTTGCACAAGCCGTCCATCTGGAAGTTGGTCTTTCCAGAAATGAGTCATCACAATTGGTGGAGGATGTGCTTGAAAAAATGACTGATTGTTTCGTTAAAGGTGAAAATGTTAAATTATCCTCATTTGGCACTTTCAGTGTGCGCTCTAAATCAGAGCGTATCGGGCGAAACCCTAAAACAGGTATTGAGGCACGAATAACACCTCGCCGTGTGCTATCGTTTCATCCTTCTATATCTTTGCGCCAAAGAGTTAACAAATGACAGCTGAGAAATCGGTTAGTGCATATAAGACTATCTCTGAAGTATCAAAATTAATCGACGTTCCATCACACGTGCTGCGATTTTGGGAAACAAAATTCACCCAAGTCAAGCCGATTAAACGAAGTGGTGGTAGGCGTTATTACCGCTCAGAAGATATTGAGGTTCTCTCTTCAATACGAGAATTATTATATAATGAAGGGTACACCATTAAAGGGGCTCAAAAAGTATTAAAGTCTCATCTAAAAAATACTGGATCGGCAGATAATAAACCGCCAGCAGTCCATCAGCTGGATGAAAAACCAGAGGATAAATTGCGTTTAGCAGATCAGAAAAGCGTTACAATAGATGATAGCATTAAAATCCTTGAGCTTCTTCGTGATAGCGAAATGCGTTTAGATAAACTGATTTCAAAAAGTGCCTAGAATGTTTTATGCTTAAAATGGTGGTTTTTTAAACAGTTTTATTTTAATTACGGAGCGTAGCGCAGCCTGGTAGCGCACTACACTGGGGGTGTAGGGGTCGCAGGTTCAAATCCTGCCGTTCCGACCATTTTTTAGTCGATATAGTCTTTAAATACAGGTAGTTAAATCTAGTTCAATGTCGATTAAGTATGCTTGATTTAAGGGCCATTTTCTGCGTTAAAACAAATTGAATATAAAACTATGTTCAAAAATAAATTTCAATGTGACATTATTTAGATAATTATCTAATTACAAGATATCTAAGCTATATTTAATTTACAGTCTGGTTGCGCGCGAATGCTCAATCTGTACAGAAGAGGTATAAGATGGTTCCTAAATTAATGAGTTACAATCAACTTGATTTTCAAAGCAAAGCAAATCTTGAATTACATGTAAGCCAACTTGAGAGCGAAACAGAAATATATTCAAAGCAGCTTGAGCAAGCTGGAATGCTGTCTTTTACGCTTACGCAAGTCTGGAACAAACAGGGTAAACATAGGCTAGGTTTATATTTCTCCTACAGAGATGAAAAAGCGTTCATCGACTGTCAAAAAATCATAAATGGTATTCCTGATGATGAGGAAAACCCAATGATAACTAATGCAGATAGAGGTGTGGTGAGATTACATGTTGTATCTGAGGAATAATTGAGTATTTATAAAATTGGAAAAGATATGACTTCTAAATTAATTAACGTTGCAATAAGAGATTTTCAAACTGATTCAAATTTGGAGCCATCATCTTATTGTTTTATCAAACTTATAAGCCAATATTGCAGAGGTAGGTAAGTAATAATGAAGTCTAGTTTGATAAATCACACCGTAGTTGAATTTCCATCAGAGGAACTTTTGGAGCTCAGAAAACGTCAATTACTTGAGGTTTCAGACGAGTTTTTTGCTAAAGCCTCTAAAATGGGGTTGCTCAGATATACAATTTCTAAAATTTGGAATAAAACTGAAGCTCATAAACTATGTTTTACTTTTGAATATAAAGACGAGAAATCTTATAAAGATTGCCAAAAATTTATTGAGCAGTGGGCAAAGACAACAGATAAATCTTCTGTTCCCAGAAAAGCTTTTGCAAACAGAGGTGTGATAATAGCAGACTATAATAGTGACTAAATTAGGTTTATTATTATAGATATCGAAATTGTTATGTTTCTAAGTTTCCGTAACAATAAATACTCAAGACATATGGTTTGATAGGATTATTGGCTTGTCAAAGGGGTTGAGCCTGTTTCTGTTCTCCATGCTAAACCATCTCTTTTTAATATAACCATCATGACAGCATCTCGTGTTCCGTTTGGAAATTCACCAATCATATGCGTTACCAAAATATCCTCATTTTCATACAAACACCGTGAGTTGGTTTGGGTAACTGTTTCCATCATTTTTTTTCTTTCTTCAACAGAAATATCTCCTTTTCTCATTATGTTTCCGTTGGAATGAAATTTAAATTCCCAGTCATTATGGTACAGGGCAAGTTCAGCCTCAGCGTCATTTTCCATCCAAGCCTTTTTGAGTTTTTCATATAGCATTTTTTTTATTCCTCTTTTCTAAACTCTGGGAGTTATCCTAGCTCTTGTTTTAATCAGAACAAACAGATAGTCAATGTGATGATGTCATATAGCTAATTTTTGTGTGTTGGCGGTGTTTGAATAAATACAGGATTATTTTAAGTAATACCCTTTCCATAAGATTGTAAAATACTACCTGAAAGGGAAGAAAATTTATTCTTTTACGCTTCGCAAAGGGCGCTTTATTCTGTCTGGTTGGCTGTTATGGATATTTTATTAGTTGCAAAATTTGGGGTATTATTATCCATCCATACAGGCCTGCTATATTGTTTGAGCAAGATAGCTTCTTATTATAAGGAGCCCTTATTTCTTCTCAAACGCATTGATGCTAATATTCAAAATCCATCTCTAATTATGATAGTTTTACTAGGGTTGATTATTATAATATTAAGTTTTCTGGCGTTAGAACAAAGCAAGTTGACGTTTTATATTTTAAATGCGGCGTTTCTGTCTATTTGGTTTTTAGAGCTTGGAATTGTAACAGGCAAACGCTTTTTCGCGCCATTATTTGGAGATGATTTACCAAAAGAGATTAGCATTTTTGTTGGATTTGTATTGGCTATGAATGGCGGGTATTTCACGTTAATGTTTATTCAAAGACTTTTTAGCTCATCGTCATTTTAAGGAGCGATTAATGGATAATAAAACAGTTTGCGAAATTTTTGAGGCGTCAGAGCGTGCGTCTGATTTTAAAAAATCATTTATGTGCGCGCAAGAATCATTACATGATGGGTTGATGAGTAGCCCCTGGCCTATATTTGTATATGCGCTTAGCGTTCTTTTTGTAGCGTTTTTAGTACAACGTTCTGCAACGCGGCACGTCCCCAATTCTGATAAGAAAAAAGACTAGGTATGACAGGTAAGCTGCAATCTGCGTTTTTTAAACACGTCCTTGCCGTGATGATAATGAGGGGTGTTCCTGTCAACTGGCGAATTAAAGAGTATAATTTTTATTAAAAACTAATAAATCTCCGAAATATAATTAAAATTATCTAAAATCTGTGATGCTTGTTTCTCTGGCGAGTCTGAGTTCAGCTTTAAATAACCAGATTGATACTCAAAAAAGCCGTTATTATTTGACGTTAAACCAGCACCAGATAGTCCTGTATTAAAGGCATTATCTGTGTTGGGATCCTCAGACAAAATATAGCTCATTATTTCTTTCATAGCCCGATTTTCAGGAACAAGGTCTGAGAAATAACTAAGTGTCGTTTGATTAACAGGTTGTTTTAATTTATCCATATTCTGATTGGATAGGGTGGTTAGTATCTGATTAAGATTATCTGTCATCTCTGACATTATTAAATCTAGATCTTGAAACGGTATTGTGTTTTGTGTGTTCTTCATTTGTTGATTTAATTCTGATAATTCTGGAAGCACGTCCCTAAAAATTTGAAGCCCATCACCACTATTTAGAATGTTATCTGACACTTTAATGCCATTTTCTTGTGCATTTCTTATATTATCTTGTAATTCAGATAATATTTGAAGATTTTCGTCTGACATTTTATCATCTGAAATTTTTAAGCGTTTCATAGAATCCATGAAGTTGGTGTAATCTTCAAACCAAACAAGGATTTGTGAATTGAGCGTTTCATTTTCTTGCAATGGCTGTTCATCATTCGAAATATAATACCCTATTAAATCATAAAGAGACGTAATGGGAAGCGCTTCTTGTTCCAGCGTGTTGACCAATTGCGACGGCAGTAGGCCCGTGTCCATATCACTGGTAATGATATCATCATTAATCACAATTTTTTTAACGCCAACAAATTCCACAAAATCATCTAGTTGTTGAATAGTTTGTTGGGTAGAGGGATTTGATAAATTACTATCTCTAGCCGTTAACCCTGTTTTTAAGATATCAATGGGCAGATTAGGGTTTGACTGGCTGGTGAGCCTTAGTTGGGATTGTAATATGTTAAGATTATCCCTAAACCCTGTTTTACTGCCCCCAAAAATAGAGTCCTTATTTTTTAGAATATCTCTTATTGCATAGGAAAAATCAGAGGGGCTTGTATAAGAATTCTCCATAGATTGTTCTGTTATGTCTGGAGCTAGAAAGGCAAGAGCGATTTCGTTTTCGGTAAGGGGAGATTGTGACTCCAGCCTGATTTCAGGTATCGTTGTTGGCTCTCCTAAGGCTTGTTTGCTATTCTTTAAAAATTCCAACTGTTCTAACCTAGTTGAAATGGAAGATAAAAGCTGGGTATTACAGGTGGCAAGGTCAGTCTGGCAATTGGGTTCTGCGTCTACAGAGCTAGGCTCAGCTAATAATCCTGACAAATTATTCCTGGTGTCACTTACGATAATATCAAGCGCAGATAAGGTTATAAAATCATTCTCAGGCGTAGAAGGCACAAATTCCAAGAAAGCATCTTGATTCAAGGATTTTCTTAAATCACTCAAAGTATCAGATAGTAATGGCGTTGGTGTCTCCTCATTTATGTTTTCTGCATCTATTCTTTGTGACGTTATCGTGATTTTGTTGTTATATTCCTTTGGTCTGGCTATTTTATCTCTTTCGCTTTTCGAATTAATATTTGGGCTATTCGTGCCCTTAGATGAAACTTTGCTTTGTGGCTCGGAAGTGTTTGTTGGTGGTTGTTCTGTTTTAACGGGCGTAAGATTATACTTTTTTGGTTTATTTTCACTCAGAATACTAAAGGCAGGATTAATGAAGGTACCTGTAAGTAGTACCGCAATGACACATATGTAAATTTTTGTAAGTTGATGCACACCAAAACTCCCGATAAAGCGTTAACGACACGTTAAGAATATGTTTAATTTTGGTTGCAAATCTCGTATCCTGAAAATAACAGTAGGATATTGCTGTGTGCTATCATATTACACATACTATCAAATTTACATCTGAGGTACAAATGTCCAAAGCGAAAATATATAAACCTTCAAAAACCTCTATGCAGTCTGGACGCGCTAAAACAGCCAATTGGATTTTAGAATTCACGCGTAAAGCGCCTGCTATTCCGGATCCGCTAATGGGCTGGCAATCCTGCGGAGATACTCAAAAACAGGTCAAGATACCTTTTGCAACGAAAGAAGCAGCAATTCAATATGCCCAGAAGCATTCTGTTGATTATCAAGTGATCAAACCACAAACTAGAAAGCTAAATATTAAAACTTATGCTGATAATTTCTCTTCTGATCGCAAAATTTCTTGGACTCACTAGATACAAGCATTAAGCATTTTGCGTGAATGTCACATATCTAAGGAAGTGCCACTAACACATAAGTCATTTTTTTTTAATTAAGATATAATTGTTACTTAATTTTAGATAGTAACGCTCCATATTAGAAGCAAATAGAAAATAGGTAACATATATTATGAAATTCGGATTATTTGGTAGCGCCAAGGCTGTACGCGGTGGGTTAGATGTTGATAGTTCTGCTGGTTATAATGAATGGCTAAATTATAATGTTGAAGCTGAAGCGCTTGGATATCATAGCAGTTTTACAGTAGAGCATCATTTTACAGGTTTTGGGCAGGTCTCAGCCTCTCTTAACTTGCTTACATACCTTTCAGCCCTTACCACCACTCTTCGGCTTGGAACAGCTGTTATGACACTTCCATGGCATAACCCTGTATTGCTTGCAGAGCAGGCAGCGACGCTTGATCTTTTATCAAAGGGTAGACTTGATTTTGGCGTGGGTAAGGGATACCGATTTAATGAATTTAATAGCTTCGGCATTTCAATGGATGAGGCAGAGCCAAGGTTTCATGAATCTATCGAAATTATGAAAAAATCTTGGGTTAATAATGAGAGATGGTCCTATAAGGGAAAGTTTTGGAACTTTAATGATATTATTGTGGAGCCCCCATGTGCACAGGACCCGCACCCACCGCTTTGGCTAGCCGCGGGTCATCCAGAATCGATTAAAACAGTAGCCAAGATGGGTGCTAATCTTTTGCTTGATCAATTTTCTCCAGCAGATGCTGTTTTTGAGAGAGTGCGCGTGTTTAATGAGGCTCAAAAAGATAATAAATCAAATGGAGCAGGGGGGCAAATTGCCTTAGCGCGTGCGTTATATATTGCAAAAGACGAAACAGATAAGATGGAAGCTATTGAGCGAAGAATGAATGCTCGTGCTAAAGTAGATACGTTATCGCAAAGGCCTGATGGAAAAAATACGTCTAGCATAATGATACATAAAGGCTCAGATGAAGCGCTAGAAGGCGCATTAATTGGCACTATTGATGAGATTGTTCAGCGTCTACACGAACTGAAATCAGGTGGGGTTGCGTATATACTATTAGTAGATGCTGGCGGCGGTATCGAGGGGCTTCGAAAGTTTGCCAAGGACATCAAACCACAAATTCAATAACTTACTTAACAGTCCTAATTAAAAAACAGAAGATATATGTTCAACGGTATTAACCGCATTTATATTATATTGCGTTGCGGCATATTCCCCTGCAAATAAATAGCATAAAAGCTCAGCCTGCATAGCTGCTGATTGATTAGCCTCGGTATCTTCTACAGCGATTGCCTGACTAGCCTCAATATTCAACCTATTAAGCGCAAAAGTGAAGATTTCTGAATCTGGTTTCTCGTTAGTGGCATCCTGTTTTGATGTGATTAAATCAAAAGAGCCAAAATCAATCGTTGCTTCTAATGATTTTGAAAGCGCTTGTAACATCTGAGGAGTGGTAGTGGTTACAAGCCCAATTTTAAGATTGTTCTGTTTGCAGAAATTAATGCACTCTACCACGCCTTTTCTCGGGCGCAATCCCTCCGCAATCTTGGCATTAAAAATGGACTGCCGAGTTTCATGAATTTTTTTGATAATATTCATATCAACTGAAATCCCGCCAAATGTGGCAAGGCGTTTTAACCCGCCAGGCTTTTTAAGCAATTCACAATAATTGGCGATGCTCCAATACCAATCTAGGCCGTGATGTGTGAATGCCTCATTATAAGACTGTCTTTGAAGCTCAGAGGTCTCTGTTATAACGCCTATTGACCCTAGTAGAATTGCTTTCATTTATTCGGTGCTCACAATTTATTGTCTTTGAGTAAAAGAAGAAGATGTTGTTGTGCAAGTTGCTCTAAACTCTGGATATCTTTTAGATAGCACAGCTTTTTGCTATTTCGCCATTTCATCACAAGGGTTTCTCGGTTAATTGTTAACCCCTCTGGCCGGTTGTAAAATTCCTTTGGTGTTATTGATAATGCGATAGGAGGCTCAGAGAAATTAACCATATCATTATTAAAGCGTGCAACCTTAATAAATCGTTTTTTTTCTTCAACGATAAAAAAACTATCTAGCTTTGGATCGGGAAGATTACTTTTACAATGTAATCCGATAGACCAGTTAAGTGTTTCTGTTTTTCCTATGGTTGGATTAGATAACAAAACTACCGCTAAAACTAGGAATACCCGCTCACACCATAATAATTTAAAGTTTTTGAGTTTTAAAATCCTAGACATTGTTAATCCTGACACTCAATAATGATATTACCAATGATAGCCCCAGACTCTAAATCTTGATGAGCAAGGGCTGTTTCAGACAAATGATACTGCTTAGCAATAAACGGTTTTATACCTAAATCAGTTTGCCAGTTAGTGATGAATTGAACAGCATCTTGCATCATTTTATCCTCTAGTAAATACATAAACACACTATAAATTGAGAGGTTCATCTGTAAGAATTTCTGAAATGGTATTTCAGCGATACTCTTATTATCAGATGCATAGGTAGAGAGTATCCCATGCTCTTTTATAATATTTAAATTAGCTTCGATATTATGGCCAAATGCCACATCAAAAATAAGATCTAGTTTTCTGCCTGCTGTAATATCTAGGACATCTTCGACAAAATGAGGGGTATCGTATCTCAGCACGTTATCTGCACCCGCATTTAGAGCAGCAGTCATTTTTTCTGGTCCACTGACAGATGATATTACATGAGCGCCAGCATATTTTGCCATTTGAATTGCACAATTTCCAACACTTCCGCCGCCACCTGTAATCAATATGGTAGCGCCATTAAGGTTTGAATATTTAAACAAGCCAGCATAGGCAGTTAAGGCAGGTATTCCAATAGTTGCCCCAATTTCAAGAGATGTTGTATCTGCCAACGCGATAGCAAGGCTTGATGGCACACACACGAAATCTGCAGCCGTGCCAAATGGCCTTTGCCATTGTGCTGAATATAGCCAGACACGCTCCCCAACTCTATTTTTATTTACATTACTGCCAACCGCTTCAATAATGCCAGAGCCGTCACTATGGGGTATAATTTTTGGGAAAGCCTGCTTTTGTCCTCTAAATCCACTGCGCCTTTTAGTGTCAGACGGGTTTAGACCAGAAAAAGAAACCTTTACCAATACTTCATCATTCTGTGGAACTGGCTTATCCATCTCACCAAAAATTAAAACCTCTGATGCATCCCCTTGTTTTTCATACCAAATAGCTTTCATACCCTACCCTTTACCTCTTTCAACCACTATCATTATGTTGCCTGTTAGGACGGCTTAACTCAGATATCAGTACAATTAGCTTCAAATCCGATTAACTGGTTTATTCTTATTACGATATATTTAAAGTACCAGTTTTTGTTTTTCTTTGGAGAAAAAATATCTTTCTGAAGAAAAGCACTTTTTGAGGTAAGATTATTAAATTCATGAGCATATATATGACCCATATAAGCATCAAAATATTGGTTTAGGGTAATAGAACCATCAGGAGGTAGGTGAATAGTCAGCACGGAAGCGCCATCGGTTTCGAGCTTAAAAGTAGAATTTACCTCAAAAAATCCAGTATCTGTTATTTCGTCTGTAATGATACAGTTAAGAAACAGTCCTGATGCAATAGATGAATTGCTAAAGAAAAAAGCGGCAATGATGGCACATAACACAATCTTCAATTAATTCTCATCCCTTGTTCTAGCAGGTTATCTTAGCGTAAAATTATCAACAGAGTTTGCCCAGTTTATCGTCTGAAAAGTAATAACCGAATTAGTCGCAAAATTCCATTAATCAGGATGGAACGCATAAACGGATTATTAAAAATGCGTTTAGAAAAATTAATAAGGGGCGGCATAAAACGCCTCGCAAGAAAGAGTATAATCGTTACCAGCAGAAAAATGAATATAAGTTTAGTCATGTTTGGTTAATTATTTTCACGTTGATTTTGAAGCTCGCCCAGTTTTGTTGTAAGCAAATCTAGCTGTTTCTTTAGGAGTTTGTATTCTCTCATTGTGATATGCTTATTCTCCTCATCACTTATGGTTTCTTCTTGTTTTTGCACAATTTGCATAGAATCAACGATAATACCGATAAAGAAATTTAGAACGGCAAAACTGGTTATTATTATGAACGGAATGAAAAATGACCAGGCCCATGGAAATAATTCCATTGTTGGGCGCACCACGCCCATGGACCAGCTCTCAAGTGTCATGATCTGAAAAAGGGTATAGGCGGATGCACCAATACTGCCAAACCATTCCTGCATATTTGGATCTGGGTATGTTCCAAATAACTTTGTTGCTAAAACAGAGGCAACGTAAAAGATAAGCCCAAGCACCCCAACCACGGACACCATTCCAGGAATCGAATGGCCGATAGCAGATACAACGCGCCGTAATTGCGGAACAACAGAAATCAGTCTTAATACCCGTAAAATGCGCAAGGCACGAAGAACCGTAAGGGCGCCGCTAGTAGGTGCCCATGCAATTGCAACAATTGCTAAATCAAATAAGTTCCAACCAGAACGAAAAAAGCGAAATCTATAAACATAGAATTTTAGCAGTAATTCTATAGAAAAAAGCACCAAGATAATTCTATCTATCCAATGTAATAACCCGCCATAGCGAGCGGTAATAGATTGGTCTGTTTCCAATCCCAACGTTATCGCATTCACAAGAATTAATGCAGTTATTCCAAACGTAAATAGATTGCTTTCTATTAAATTTAAAAGCTTTTGAGTTATCTGGTTTGGGTTAGCCTCATGCATGGTGTGTATAACTTCCTTTTAATATTTGCGCTTTCACGCAGATTATAATTGATAAATCTTAATAAGATCTAATGGCTCATTTTGGCCACGAATAAGATAATCAGGTATTTCTTTAGAGGGTAAATCATAATTTATTATTTGAGCTAATTCATCACTAATTAAAAAAAATTTGTATCAAATCTTTTGCAAGCACTCTACGTGCCACATTAACAGTATCACCGATTACGGCAAACCGCTGTTTGCTTCTCATATTTCCAGCCACAAATGTGCCGTAATGAATACCAATCCTGTGTTTAATTATAAACTGGTTAGCTTATTTTTATTTAAATTCTCAAACTTTTTATTCATGGCTACAGCGCAGTAAAAGGCATTGTGAGCATCATTTCCATAGGATTTAGGCGTTCCAAATTTAGCTATCACCCATAAATTTATCGACAGTTCCGTTATGTTTGATAAGGGCTTCAACCATAATAGATTGATAATCAGATAACAGCACTAAAACATCGCTTAGATTCATTTTCTCAGATAGTTGAGTGAAATTCACAATATCTGTAAAAAGAACCGCGATATTCATATGTTTTGGTTCTAACTTTTGGATGTCAAATCCCCCATTCTTGATTTCTTCTTTCACATCGGGGGAGAAATATCGACCAAGATGAGCGTTTTTTGTCTCCGTCTTAATGCTCGCTCCCATAACCCAGCGGTTAAAGCGAGCAATTGCAATAACAAGTGTGATAAAAAGCATCGTAGTCATACTATTATCATTCAGTGCCCATTGGCTGATTGCATATCCGTTGGAGATAAATTTTGCCCAATTACTGGAAATAAAGGTATTTTCATTAGATATTAAAGCTAGATACGCTTTAACGGGCCTGAAAACGATGTTCCAATAATAGATAAACAGAATGAAGCTGGCTTGTTT